>OLNQ01000776.1_pt1 | contig 32872 bp, 29 predicted proteins | sample 1672821 | NCBI WGS metagenome assembly OLNQ01 (sample SAMEA3136727, study PRJEB25190) | human gut metagenome | biome: human gut; feature: human-associated habitat; material: faeces | place: Austria | collected 2013 | reverse complement strand
ATTTTCACCAGTTGCGACACACCTACACAAGCAACCTTCTGGCAAATGGAGCAGCACCAAAGGATGTGCAGGAACTGTTAGGGCACTCAGATGTCAGTACCACCATGAATGTCTATGCACACTCTACAAGAAAAGCCAAGCGGGAATCTGCAAGGTTACTTGATAAAGTGGCAGGCAATGACTAAATAAAACTTTCCCTTATTTCCCTTACGATTATCTCATAAGGGCAAAAATAAGGGAAAATACATATCGTTTCGCTAATGCACAGGCTGGAAAGCCTGTAAAATAGGGAAAGTTAGAAATATATTTCGGCAAACTTGAAATTGTCAAACACTTTTTCTTTAATGCTATCTTTATTCGCATGCCAAATGCTTGAAACAACTATAGCTAAAACAGTGCTTATTCCTTACGCTGTCTGTATATTTTCTCTCTAATAAAAATTCTCAATTCAAAGAACAGCATAAATAGAGTAGCAACCAAAAATCCAATCATCAATATTTTATGGCAGATTACAAAATAAACAATATATGCTACGATAGCCACCAAGTATACAATCATCAAAATGTGCCACTTTTTAGCTGAACTATCAGTAATTATTTTCTTTTTTACGGCAACATCATCCTTAATCAACTCGTCCAAACTCAATCCAAATTCATCGCTAATCGCTATTAGATTAGCAATATCGGGAATACCTTTATTAGTTTCCCATTTTGTAATTGCTTGTCTTGATACATTTATTCTTTCAGCAAGCTGCTCCTGTGAAAAACCTGCCTGCTTTCTGCATTCTTTGATTTTTTCTCCTAAATTCATTTTTGAGTCCTCCTTATTATTTGGTAAACTCATTATAATGATTTTCGAGTTTTTAACAAGAAACCGCCATTTACAATGCCTGCTACAATACGTAGCAGACATTGTGTACAATTACTTTACAAATGAACAAATGCGATTTTTACTTTTATCAAGCGTTAAATTTCGATTTTCTATTTCTTCTTTTTCTGATCTGAAATACTTTTTTGCGTATTTTTTACTTCTTTCTCCGGCAACACAATTAACCATTTAATTTCTGGAACATTTTTCTGCATCAATTGCAAGTACAAACATCAACGCATCTAATGCATTTTCCGGATCCTGTACATCAATAACATATGTGTCAGTCATACGAAGCAATTCTTTACTTATTTTTGCTATCTGATAACCGCTTCGATCAAGAATACTATAATCCCATTCCATAATGGTTCCATCAATATGCCATCCGTTGTAATCAATATTGTAATGTGGTGTCAGGAATGAGAATTCTTTGCTCAGGCATCCGATATAACTGCCGTTTTTATAAATTTCGAATTTAGGAAGGAAGGTAAGAACTTTCTGAACAACCATTCCTACTTCATTTCCATAAGCGTCATAAATTGCAAGTTTATGTCCCCAGGAAAACTGACCTTTTACTACATACACAGTATTGCCGGCTTCATCATAAATATCATAGCTGTCAAACCATGAAAACAACCTTTGCTTAAACAATAATTTCATAACTTTTCACCACTCTCCAACAAATATAATCATTCCTTATGCGTCTGATCTGGAGTATGCATTTTTCATCTGATTGCTCAGCTCATACAATACTTTATTCAATGTATCCTGCGTTTCTTTTTTTACCATGTCAGCGATTTTTTCATTTGCCTCCTGACGAAGCTGCATGCGTTTTTCTGCGTTGCTTTCCTTCTCAAGAAGTTCATCATATTGGTTGATATATTCATGTCCTTTTGACATAACTCTTTCCTGATAACGTTCAATATGGAAAATGGATTTACTATAAGAAGCATCTGCCATGGCTGCGATCATCCTGCTTGCCCAGTAAAAATTATCAGTCGAAGCATCTCCGGTCGTATTGGAAAAATACTCCGGTACTTTCTCTACATCTGTGTAAAACGGTGCAGTTGTATTAAATACGTTCGAAGCAAATGCGACCCATTCGATTGCCCGGCTGTCTTCTCCTGCATCCGGTCTCATCTGGATGATTCCCAGGAAATCTGTCCGGTTTACACCAATTGCACGATATGCACCTTTCATAGATTTATCTCCATAAGATGCATACGGATCATACGGTGTTCCCTGAAAATGAGAAGAAAGAACGTATTTCACATCTTCGATCGTCACCTTTTTCTCCGGAACCATGCACCATGGAATATCATCAGAAAGTGGTGTAAAATCTGCATCCGGTCCATCCCAGTTCATTGTACTCGGATTCAGGCAGCGTGCCATATACCATGCTCTCGGTGTATTGTATACATGATCAGAGTCATCATGACTGCCAAAAATATCTCTTGGATTAAACGTTCCATCCTGTGAAAGGTTCAAATGATATTTTTCAACAAACTCCTTCAGATCGGCGGAACACATATATTCTTTCTGGTTTGAAAGTGCATCCTCAAGATCGAACTGATCCATTCCAAACTGATTTGGCATCATGACATAAACATCATCCGGTACTTTGCGTGCGATCCAGTGATGTCCGCCAATTGTCTCAAGCCACCAGATCTCATCTGCATCCTGGAATGCAATTCCATTCATTTCATAAGTACCATACTGTTCTAACAGGCTGCCAAGACGTTTGACACCTTCCCTTGCACTGTGTATGTATGGAAGTACAATGTATACAATATCCTCTTCCCCGATTCCTCCAGGAATTTCTTCTTTTCCGTCTTTTGCAGGCTGATATCTTACAAGCGGATCAGCTCCGAGAACTCTTGGATTGGATGTGATTGTTTCGGTTGCTGTCATTCCGACATGGGCTTCATTCACTCCGCAGGCTGCCCAGATACCTTCGCCCTCTTCTGCATTTGGCATTGCAGTATAGCGCATCGGATTTTCCGGAAGCTCGATTTCGACATGCGAAATGACCGATTTATAGATTTTCGGCTGTTCTTCCGGTTTGATCACTGCAAGTTTTTTTGAAGTATAATGCCCGGATCCTGAATCATCATTTCTTGCGATTATGGTTGATCCATCATAACTTGCTTTTTTTCCTACTAAAATTGTTGTACATGGCATATCTGTCACACTCCTTACTTTCTTTCAATTTTTTATCATCAAACATGCATCCGCATAACTGCCATCTGCATATTATATCTTCTTTTATCTCTCGTAAAATCCGTTATCATGTTCCAGTGGGATGCTTTTTGCATCCATATTTTCAATCCAGACGTAGGTACGATTTTGCAAAAAAATAATCAGCTGGTCGATCAGCGGTTCCTCGCCTTCTACTTCCATTTCCACGCTGCCGTCATATAGGTTTTTCACCCAGCCGGTCAGTCCGAGCTGGTTTGCTTTCTGTACTGCATAATAACGGAACCCTACTCCCTGAACTCTGCCATAAAAAATGATATGTTTTCTTATTTTTGTTTTCTTTTCCCAAAACATACTGATCCGCTCCTGCTGTCTTTCCTGATATCTACATGAATTCAACTTGAACTTTAAAACTTCAGTCTCATCTGATTCCACACGATATTTCCATGCACAGATTCTGAAACTCCTTCATTTTCAAAACCAAATTTTGCATAGTAATGCACCAGCCGGTCTTTGCACGTAAGGACAAGACCTTTTCTTCCCTGGTCTTTTGCATCTGCGATCGCTCTTTTTAAAAGTTCTCCGGCATAGCCGTGGTTCCGGTATGCCGGGAGCGTATTGACACCAAATATCATCTGCCATGCTCCATCCTCCTGATGCATGGATGCATTCTCATACATTTCATCTGTCAGATCTGCCTGATCTGTCACCATACCATCAACAAATGCGATTAATGTGTCATCCTCAAACATCAGCCAGAAATGATCTGCATAATGTGAAAGTCTCTGCTCAAATTCCTCTTTTGTTGCCGCCTCTGCTGCCGGAAAACACTCTTTTTCTACTGCCGCAATCTGGTCGATGTCTTGTAATGTTGCAGTTCTTATATTCATTTTCATCATCTCCTGTTTTTTTCCGGATTTATATCTAATGGTGTTTGTTCTGCAAATGTTATCTTTTTTCTAACGTTCCTTTTCATTGTTTCTGGCACGGTAATCCGGAATTTTATAATATACGGCTGCCTCTTCAAAATATTTTTCATCAATGTGCGGCCACTTTGTCTGAGCATTGTCCTCTAACGCAAGTTTTTCTGCCAACTCAACCATTTTGGCTGAACAGTCGATTCCGGTAAGGATTGTCAGAATGTTGCTGTTCACAAACCACGGTGCTATGGAAAGCAGGCCGCCGGTGATCATATCCTGTGCAACTTTCTGATTGTCATAAGGTACTTTCAGAAATTGAGGTTTCCATATTGTTGTTCCATTTTCCACACCGGACTCTAACAACATGCACTGTGCATATCCGGCATCATCAATGGATATTCCAACACTGCCTGAATTAAAGTAATGTTTGTTTTTGTATGTCATCTCTCCCGGATAATGCGTATGAGCACAGATCATGTAATCAGTGTCAATCTTTTCTAACCATTGTTTTACCGGATCCTCATTCAACTGCAAAAGTTCCCTGCTGCTCGCCGGTGATCCGTGACAACAGGTAATGGACGGATAACCTGCTTTCTCATAAATAAATGTGATTGGAAGATTCCGAAAGAAATCAAAATCTTTATCCACAAGCTGCCCGTAAGTGTAGAGTAGGTTTCCACTTGCTGAGTTACTTATCCACATCTGCTCTGTGCATTTCTTTTTTCTGGCTTCCTGCTGTGTGAGCATGTACTCCTCACGATTGCCCCTTAACAGATAACAGGTATGGTTTTCCATAAATTCATACAGATAATCCATGGTTTCTCTTGTGTAAGGTGTATCGGAAATATAATCTCCAAGAAAGAAGTACTCGTCACATTTGTGTTTTTCCATATACTCTGTGCATGCCTTAAAAGCGTAAATGTTGCTGTGTATGTCTGATATAATACCGATTTTCATAATAATACTCCTGTATTCCCGTTGTGAGATTATCTCTCTTCTGTCCGAAACGGAATCTCTGTCTTATCTGCCATGATCTCGTAATATCTATAGTCACTATAGATGACGCTGCTGCTTGAGTTTTTATTTCTTCCTGCAAAAATAAGATAACCGTAGTAATAACTCTCATACATTGTTTCCCAGGAATCATATTCATTCTGCAGATAGACTGCAAGCGGTGCGGCATGAATCAGATATTCGTCATACGAAATATAACCACATATATAGCCAAATGCAAATAACCGGATGCATCTGCAATAGTCCCATGCATCCACTCCTGCATCCCCAATGTTATTGTATGCGTAATAAGTTCCCAGATATTTGCACATTTCATCTGGGGCATACAATTTGTATGTATAATAGATACTGTCCTCCGGTAATGTCAGCGCCTCTTCCCCTAATTTTTCCAAAGTCTGTGCATAAGTATATTTATCGCCTTTTTGTAACAGGGAATCGGTTGTTTTCATAAGGCTTTTTCTGTCATGAATTCCCCAATAATCGGAGATATTTTCCCGGATAGCTTCCACCTTATCCTCTCCCATGACGTCCGCATAATTTTCCACATCAAATGCATCAAACTCTCCAAAGCTGGTACTGTTCACATAAAAATATGGATAGAAGGACTGTTTCAACCATTTTTCCAGTTCTTCCCGCTCCATTCCTGCAGCCTCCACCGCTGTATTTGTCTGTTCATCTGTGACAGCATCACGCGCTGTCCACTCTGTTTTTAAGTTTCTTCCGTCATGTGTGTAAATAAAAATCTGCGCTTTTCCAAACTTATATCCACGAAAACCAATCCATACAATGAAAGCGATACAACCCACGGTCAGGATAGGATGCCGTTTGATCCATTCACCCGGGGTAAGTCTTCGTCTATCCATGAACATTTTAAACTCTAACGGCTCCTGATCCAGTAAGTATGGAACAAACGGACTGTACCATAAGATTTTCTTTTCGCCAACACCCAATCCCCATGCAGTGTCCGAAGCGTTTACTTTGTCCGATGGCCGCTGATGTTTCACTCCATATTTATCCTGAAATTCATAAATCAGGTGACGATCCGAATCGGAAGATCTGAATGCAAAATCTTTTTCATTGACAGCAGTCCCTTCCACACGATAGAACGTCGGCTTTGTGATTTCAAATTCTTTTCTGCGGCAAAGATATTTACTCAGTAACATTCCAATAACTCCACCGAAAAAGAAAATGACCGCCAATTTGCCACTTGTTCCACCAGGAGTGTTAAAAGCCAGCATAAACATTCCTCTTAAAAAAATAATCAGGCTCACAATCTGTGCTATCTGGAATATTTTTCTGTTTTTTTCAATCTGCTTTTTTATATTCTGGTCAAACTGACTGTCCTGCTCCTGCTTTTTGTCCGATACAGAGGAGGTCTGTGGCACGTAGTATAACGATTTATAGCTATTGATTGTCTTGGAAACTTCTCCCGTTGCAAGATAATCGGTAAAAATTCTGTCACTACCTTTTACGACAACCTGTTTTCCGTTTCTGACGGAAAATGTAAATGTACAAGTTCCTGCCTTTTGCAACGTTTTTAAAATGATCTGCTCTTTATCCTGAGTACTTTTATATTTACAGATCAGATTTGATTTTTCATCGAATAATCGGATCTTTTTTCTTCGTCCAATGGTGCATACTTTTACATCCTGAACTGGGATATTTTTTGTTCTTCCTACAAATGGCGTTACATAGAAAGTATTGATATCTAATACGGTTTTCTCCCTGTTTACTTTAAAAATAAACGGTATTGAAACTATCATCGGAATGATACAGGACACTCCGATATATCCCACAATTCTATCTGCTGTTGATCCATATTCCAGAAAGTTCACACTGATTGCCGCCAAACCAAACATACACAAAAAACTGATTGCTGGCATGAGTGTGACAATCACTCTCTTTGCCACAGAATTACGTACTTCCACTGTTCCCATAACCTCTACTCCCCCTGATTTCACTATTCCTTTATAAAAAATGTGTATTTTCCTTTTCCATGTCCGGTTACTTTTTGGATGATATTTCTCTCGAGTAGTTCTTTTAAGAACAATGATGCTCTTGTATTTTTTAACCCGGTTACCTCTTCAACCCTGCTTCTTCCAAATATTTCATTTTTATCAAAGGAATCACACAGTTGTTCCATATGCTGTATTGTTTTCTTTGAAATACCGGAAATTTTCTCTCCAAACATTCCAATATTCACTTTTTCCAGTTGAATGTTCACTTTTCTATTTTCAATGTTCGCTTCTGATGTTTTATATTCTATTTTTGGCTCTCTCACAAGCATTTCCTTATAATCAACATGCATAAGACGATTCTGTAATAAATTTTTTTCATCCAACAACAGATTTCGCAAAAACAGTTCCAGATACTCTGTTGTTTCATGAATCTCATGTTTCAGATCATTATAATTTGCCCGAACCAATGCATTTCTGAAATACCATGCATTTTCCGCAAATATATCATTCGTTGCATCAAATCCAAGTGTTCGAAGATACTTGATAAAAAATACGGCTGTCGTTCTTGTATTTCCTTCTCCAAATATATGGATCTGCCATAAATTTGCAACAAATACTGCCAGATGGTGAATGATTTCATCCATGGATAATCCTTTGTAACTATAATGTTTCTCTTTCATAAAATCATATTCTAACGTTTTCCTTAGTTCAGAAGCACTTCCGTAAATAACAGTTGCTCCATTCAGCACCCATTCTTTTTTTGTAATATTATAATCACGGATTTTTCCTGCGTGGTCATATATTCCGGTAAATAATTTTCTGTGAATTGAGATATACTCATTTGGTGTAAAAGAAAATGCATGTTCCGAAAGTATTTTCGCAATGCGTATGGAAACTTTATCAGCCTCTTCTGTCCTGTCATGATTTTTCTGTGGTTTTTCTTCATAGTAAGAATCTAATAAATTTTTTACTTCATCCAGCGTAATTTTACCTTCAATATTCTGAATTGCTGCATCAACGAGATATTCGGACGGCTTCAATCCATCGACTGCCTGCAATCCAATCGCAGTCTGCCATGCATAACCTTTATACTTTTTATCTGGCTCCTGCTGTTTTAGATATTCTTTAAATGGATCTGTCTGCATGAACACACCTCCAAAAATGATAAAAAATTACGCTTCAAATGTTATTTCTCGTACATAACCTCTACTGCACCGCAGAATTCCTTTGCTTTTTCCATCCACATATCCAGTGACTTGAAATGCTATATTTTCTTCCAATTTTTTTATTCTTTTGTTCTCATTTTACTCCAACGTGCAATATTTTTTGATTGCTGTCTCATACAGATTGTTTCCCTCACTGTCAATGACAACGATCACCGGAAAATCTTTCACTTGAAGCTTACGGATTGCCTCAGCTCCAAGATCTTCATAACATACGATCTCAGATTTTGTGATACATTTGGATAAAAGCGCCCCTGCTCCGCCGACTGCTGCAAAGTAAACTGCATGGTTTCTGACAATCGCGTCAATGACTTCTTTCGAACGTTTTCCTTTTCCGATCATCGCCTTTTCTCCGAGATCTAAAAGAGTTGGCGCATATTTATCCATTCTGGTTGCAGTTGTCGGTCCTGCAGAACCTATTGGACGTCCCTCTCTTGCCGGGGATGGTCCCATGTAATAGATTGTGGAATCTTTGATGTCGATCGGAAGATTTTCCCCACGCTCCAATGCCTCGATCATTCTTTTGTGTGCGGCATCTCTTGCCACATAAATGGTTCCCGTTATGTAAACGTAATCACCGGACTTTAAATTTTTTGTCACTTCCGCGGTGATCGGTGTTGTAATATGTTTGTCCATATTCTGCGCTCCCATTTCTAAATTTATATTTTTCTTCATTTATGACTGTAAAATAAAAACTACATTTGTAGTTATATGTTTTTTCTTACACTTCTCTTATCACATGTCTATTCACATGACAGCAGATATTGACTGCCACCGGAAGTCCTGCAATATGTGTCGCGTAAGTATTCACATTCACTGCGAGAGCAGTGGTTGTACCGCCAAGTCCACCCGGTCCGATTCCAAGCCGATTGATTTTTTCTAACATTTCTTCCTCTAACTCTTTCACGTATGGGATAGCAGAATGTTCGCCCACCGGTCTGGTCAACGCCTTTTTTGCTAAAATCGCACATTTTTCAAAAGTACCGCCAATACCAACTCCGACAACCATTGGCGGACAGGCATTCGGTCCTGCATCCTTCACTGCTGTAAGAATTGCATTTTTTACACCCTCAATTCCATCAGCTGGTTTTAGCATGAACACACGGCTCATATTTTCACTTCCGAATCCTTTTGGAGCCATTGTAATTTTCACTTTATCACCCGGAACAATACTGTAATGGATAACTGCCGGAGTATTATCTTTCGTATTTTCGCGGATGATTGGATCACCAACGACTGATTTTCTTAAATAGCCTTCCGTATATCCCTGACGGACACCTTCGTTTACTGCATCTTCAATTGCCATTCCCTCAAAATGAACATCCTGTCCGACTTCAAGAAAAATAACTGCCATTCCGGTATCCTGACAGATTGGAATCATCTCTTCATCTGCAATTTTCAAGTTTTCCTGAAGCTGATTTAATATTTTTTTACCAAGTTCTGATTTTTCAGAAACAGTGGCATCTTTCAGGGCTTTATCCATATCTTTGGAAAGATAATGGTTTGCCTCGATACACATTTCTTTTATATTTTTTACGATATCCTCTGTATTGACTGTTCTGATCATGTTAATTTCTCCCAATAATTGTACTACTTTTATAATTTAATATATATTTTTCTATTCATCTTTCTTATGATCCGGTTTGCGGATGTTAAAGTATTTCTTGTATTTCTCCAGAGATTCATTCTGTTCACGGGAAGTCATATCTGGGAACGCCTTCATCAAACGCTTGAAACCAAAATTCTTCTCTGCAAATAATTCTTTGTATCTGCGCTCAAGTTCTTCTTTCTCACGCTGTTTTTCCAGACGAGCCGCCTCGCGTGTTTCTTTGTAAGCAGCAATCTTTTCTTTTACATTGATATTTTCTGCAGACTCAGAAAGTTTTTCTCTGGCACTTGCTGCAGTAGAAGCAATCTTCTCTTTTGCAGTGGATGGCAGATCCATAAGATTTTCTTTCGTATCAGAAATTTTTGTGAGAAATTCCTCATGTGTTTCCTGGAACTCCTCCGATTTTTCTACTGCAGTTGTCACATTTTCGTAGATATTTTCACCGATTTCATCGGATAATTTATGTATTTTCGCAGCCATTTCATCCATAACTTTTAATCGCTTGTTAAACTTCAAAATTGTAGTAACAGTAACACCGCAGTCAACAGCGAAAGCCGACATGATAATACAGAGCAGCACAACACCCAGAATATGTGGAATCATGGTGATTCCTTTGTAAATGATCGGATGAATCACATCCATAATGAATGTACATGCAAGTCCCCAGTAGATGGAAAATTTCAAACATACATATCCGTGAAGATTAAACGGCTTATTGCTATAGTCCCACCATTTATTGTGAAATACTTTCTCCAGAATAAATCCTGTAATGTATTCCAAAATGGAAGTCAGTAAGAAAGAACCCGCAAATAATATCAGCAGGTTGTCCTTTAGCGGAGTCAAAGCAGCTACAACAATCACCACTCCACATCCGTAAATTGGACAATACGGTCCATTTAAAAATCCCCGGTTTACAAAAATTCCCCGGTCCAATGCTGCATAAGATACTTCTGTGCACCATCCGATAAATGCATAAATAATAAAAATCCATACTAACTCATAAAAATTTTGCGGCACTTTTCATTCCCCCTGTTGTTCTGCTTTCTATTGGAGTTTTACTACAATTTTAAAACTCATGTATTCTATATTTACGCAAAAGTATAAACGAAAGTTTTTGCTATGACAATGAAATTTTTCCACGGAAGTTGGATTTTCGCAACACGTTATCCACATTTACACTATGGATTTCTTGATAACATGTGTTGTTTTTCATTTTTGTGTTGACATCATTCATTTTTCAAATAATCAAAATTGAACATCCTTTTTTTCAAATCAGGCTTGTTATCATGAAAAATAATTTGTTTTTAGATAGACAAATCGGCTGCTACATAAAAATGTGGCAGCCTACTGTCCAGACCACAGTGAAGTCTTTGTATCACTGCGGTCAAAATATTTTTTTATTCCTCTTCCGAATCAGACTCAGCACGGCTTAATAATTCCTGCATTAATTCATCATCCGTTTCTGTCATCTGACCTGCCGCTTTTTTCGCAGCCTCTGCTGCAGCCGCAGCACTCTTGGCTTCCTCTTCCTCTGTGACAAGTTCAGATTCATCTGTATTTTCCATGAGGGATTTGTCCTCACGTACTTTTGCAATGCTTGCAACTGTGACATCATCCGCAAGATTCATCAGTTTTACACCGGAAGTAACTCTTCCGAGCAAAGCAGTATCACTGACTTTGATACGGATGATAATTCCTTCCGTTGTGATCAGCATCATCTCATCATCCTGATTAACTGCTTTCACACCGACGATATTTCCGGTTTTTTCTGTGATCTTATAGCACTTGACACCTTTACCACCACGGTTCTGGGCAGTAAATTCAGATGCAAGTGTGCATTTTCCAAGACCTTTTTCAGATACGATCATCAGAGCATCCCCCTGGGATTCCATCTGCATTCCGACAACTTTATCGCCGTCCGTTAAGTTCATACCGATCACACCCATAGAGGTTCTTCCGGTACTTCTGACATCTCTCTCATTGAAACGGATACACTGTCCGTATTTTGTCACAAGGAAAATATCCTGTTCGTTATCGGTCTTTTTCACTTCGATCAATTCATCATCTTCACGCAGTGTGATGGCTGCAAGTCCTGTTTTTCTGACATTTGCATAATCGGTGATCGGTGTTTTCTTCACAATACCGTTCTTGGTTGCCATAAACAGATAGTGTCCTTCGGTATATTCCTTGATTGGGATCACTGCGGTAATTTTCTCTCCCGGCTGAAGCTGCAACAGGTTAATGATCGCAGTACCTCTCGCGGTTCTGCCCGCTTCCGGAATTTCGTATGCTTTCATTCTGTATACACGACCGGTATTGGTAAAGAACATCATGTAATGATGGGAAGTTGTCATCAAAAGTTCCTCGATGTAATCTTCATCGATTGTCTCCATTCCCTTGATTCCCTTGCCGCCACGGTTCTGGGCGCGGAAATTATCAAGGCTCATTCTCTTGATGTAGCCAAGTTTTGTCATTGCGATCACAGTGTTGGTTACCGGAATGAGATCCTCCATGGAAATATCATACTCGTCAAATCCGATGGAAGTTCTTCGCTCATCACCGTATTTTTCTGCAATCAAGAGGATTTCCTCACGGATAACACCAAGGAGTTTTTTCTCATCTGCCAGAATTGCTTTTAACTCTGCAATACGATCCATCAACTCTGCATACTCAGCTTCGATCTTCTCACGTTCCAGACCTGTCAGTGCACGCAGACGCATATCGACAATCGCCTGTGCCTGGACATCTGTCAGGGAAAATCTCTCGATCAAACGATTTTTTGCTTCCGGTGTATTTGCACTGCTTCGGATAATATTGATCACTTCATCAATATTATCAAGCGCAATCAGTAAGCCCTCCAGAATGTGAGCACGTTCTTCTGCTTTGTTTAAATCATATTTTGTTCTTCTGGTCACAACATCTTTCTGGTGATCCAGATAATAGCCTAACATCTCCTGCAGATTTAATACTTTTGGCTGGTTGTCCACAAGGGCTAACATGATAACACCAAACGTATCCTGCATCTGGGTATGTTTGTAGAGCAGATTCAAAACCACATTCGGATTTACATCACGGCGCAGCTCGATACAGATACGCATACCCTGACGGTCAGACTCATCACGAAGATCCGTGATTCCATCAATTTTTTTATCTCTTACAAGATCTGCGATTTTCTCGATCAGTCTTGCTTTGTTGACCATGTATGGAAGTTCGGTCACAACAATACGGTTTTTACCATTTTGCATTGGTTCGATATTGGTGATCGCACGAACTCTGATTTTTCCGCGTCCGGTGCGATAAGCTTCGTTAATTCCGGTTGTTCCAAGAATCATCGCTCCGGTTGGAAAATCCGGACCTTTTACAATACTCAAAAGTTCTTCGATATCTGTCCCCCGGTCCTCTAGCACTTCGTTGTCGATAATTTTTACGACGGCATGAATCACCTCACGCAGATTGTGAGGCGGAATGTTTGTTGCCATACCGACAGCAATACCGGTTGTTCCGTTTACCAGAAGATTCGGATAGCGGGAAGGGAGCACCGTCGGCTCTTTCTCGGTCTCATCGAAGTTTGGTACAAAGTCAACGGTATCTTTATTGATGTCTGCGAGCATTTCCATGGAAATTTTACTGAGTCTTGCCTCTGTATATCGCATCGCAGCAGCACCGTCACCGTCGACAGAACCAAAGTTTCCATGACCATCAACAAGCGGATATCTTGTAGACCAGTCCTGTGCCATGTTGACCAATGCTCCGTAGATGGAACTGTCTCCATGTGGATGGTATTTACCCATGGTATCACCGACAATACGCGCACATTTTCTGTGTGGCTTGTCCGGTCCATTATTTAATTCGATCATGGAGTAGAGTACACGGCGCTGTACCGGTTTCAAACCATCTCTTACATCCGGCAATGCACGCTGGGCGATAACGCTCATCGCATAATCGATGTAGGATGTCTCCATTGTTTTTTTCAGATCGACATCATGGATTTGATCAAAAATTTTGTCATCCATTCTATTTACCTCATTCCTGCAAATTCTTTTTGGTTAAAAATCTGCATTTCTCTAATTAAACTACATTTGCAATTATATTATAAATTAACTTCCTATCACGCTATTAAACTACATTTGCAGTAATATATAGTTTTCTGCACACTTAATCTTAGATATCAAGATTCTGCACATACTTCGCATTTTCTTCAATAAACTCACGTCTCGGCTCTACTTTATCTCCCATCAGAGTTGTAAACGTAATATCAATTTCAGAAGTACTCTCATCATCGATCATGACACGTTTTAAAATTCGTTTCTCCGGATCCATGGTCGTCTCCCAGAGCTGCTCCGCATCCATCTCACCAAGTCCTTTGTAACGCTGGATCTTATTATTTCCGTCACGTCCGATCTCCGTTAAGATTGCATTTAACTCATCGTCACTGTAGGCATACCATACATTTTTATTTTTCTCGATCTTGTATAGTGGCGGCTGTGCCAGATATACATGGCCTTCTTTGATCAGATCCGGCATGAACCGATAAAGGAATGTCAGCATTAACGTACTGATATGGGCACCATCGACATCGGCATCCGTCATAATGATAATCTTGTTGTAACGAAGTTTGCTGATATCAAAGTCTTCATGAATACCTGTACCAAACGCAGTGATCATAGCTTTGATCTCAGCATTTCCATAAATCTTATCCAGTCTTGCCTTCTCGACATTTAAAATCTTACCACGAAGTGGGAGGATTGCCTGGGTTGCACGGCTTCTCGCAGTCTTAGCGGAACCGCCGGCGGAATCTCCCTCGACGATGAAAATCTCACAGTTCTTTGGATCTTTGTCAGAACAGTCTGCCAGTTTTCCCGGAAGAGACATTCCCTCCAGTGCTGTTTTTCTTCTGGTTAAATCTCTCGCTTTTCTTGCTGCCTCTCTCGCGCGCTGTGCAAGAAGTGACTTTTCACAGATTGTCTTGGCAACCGTTGGATTCTGCTCTAAAAAGTAAGTAAGCTGCTCGCTCACAATGGAATCCACCGCACCGCGGGCTTCGCTGTTACCCAGTTTCTGCTTGGTCTGTCCCTCAAACTGAGGTTCCTCAATCTTGACACTGATAATGGCGGTCAGTCCTTCACGGATATCATCACCCGTCAATGCCGGTTCACTGTCTTTTAATAATTTATTCGCTCTTGCATAAGCATTAAATGTTTTCGTCAATGCATTACGGAATCCGGCAAGATGTGTACCACCTTCCGGTGTGATAATGTTATTGACAAAACTTAACGTCAACTCATTGTAGGAATCATTATGCTGCATGGCAACTTCCACATAGACACCATTTCCACTGCCCTCACAGTAAATGACTTCCGGGTATAAAGCTTCTTTGCTCTTGTTTAAGTAAGTAACAAATTCTTTGATACCGCCGGCATAATGAAAATCATGAGTTCTCACCGGGTTTTCTCTTAAATCTGTCAGCACGATTCTTAAACCTTTTGTCAAAAAGGCCGTCTCACGCAGACGCTGTTTTAACGTATCATAATCAAAAACGGTCTCTTCAAAAATCGATCCGTCCGGCCAGAAAGTAACCTTTGTTCCGTGCTTGTCCTCGCCGCATTCTCCGATCACTTTTACCGGTTCATCCGGTTTACCGATCTTGTAACTCTGGAAATAAACCTTTCCTTCACGGTAAACCTCAACTTTTAACTTTGTGGAAAGTGCATTTACAACTGACGCACCTACGCCGTGAAGTCCACCAGATACTTTGTAGCCTCCACCGCCAAATTTTCCACCGGCATGAAGTACAGTGTATACGACTTCCAATGCGGATTTTCCAGCTTTGTGATTGATGTCGACCGGAATACCACGTCCATCATCTTCTACGGTAATAGAGTTATCTTCATTTATGGTCACTTCAATATTTTTGCAGTATCCGGCAAGTGCCTCATCTACTGAGTTGTCTACAATCTCATATACCAGATGATGTAAGCCCCTGGCTGATGTACTACCGATGTACATACCCGGTCTTTTACGAACAGCCTCAAGTCCTTCCAAAATCTGGATCTGGTCTCCACCATATTCGTTTTCTGTACCCATTTATTCCTCCATTCTGCACATAAAAAAATATGTACAATGCAATTATATTTCTTTTCTCTCTTCCACAGTCCCCTGCACAACTTTAAATATCTTGTTGATATGAAATCTGTTTTTTACAAATTCATCCAGCCCTGTACAGGTGATCAGCGTCTGTGTATCATGAATACTGTTGAGCAGATAATTCTGCCGGTTACTGTCAAGTTCCGACAACACATCATCGAGCAACAAAACCGGTGTATCATGAATGGACCGTTTAACCAGTTCGATCTCTGACAATTTTAAGGACAGCGCAGAAGTTCTCTGCTGTCCCTGGGAACCGAACTTCCGGATATCCACCTCACCGATGGAAAAAAGAAGGTCATCCCGGTGCGGTCCCACTGATGTCATACACTGCCGCATATCCCTCTCTTTGACTCTGGACAGTTCATCCTCGAAAAAAATATCTTCAATACTTGGTTCATACTGCAAAAGCAAATCTTCTTTTTCACCGGAAATCCGATAGTGAATATCATGCACGATCTCATTTAGCTCATCAACAAACTGTTTTCTTCGCCGAATGATTTTCCTGCCAGTTTCTACCAGCTGCATATCCCATACCGGAAGTGTATCCCTTAAATCAGGTCTATAAACCATATCTTTTAATAATTTGTTACGCTGATTCAAAATTTTATTGTAAGTTGTAAGATCTGACAAATATATTTTATCCAGCTGGCATAATTCAGAATCCAGAAATCTGCGGCGTTCTGCCGGACCATTTTTGATAATATTCAGATCCTCCGGCGAGAAAAATACCATATTGAGAATTCCAAAAAGCTCGCTGGCTTTTTTGATCGGAACTTTATTGATTGCGATTCCCTTGGAACGATTGTGTTTTAAATGCATATCAATCTGATATTCTTTATCTTTTTTTACAACAACCGTTCTGATATGGGACTCCTGCTCCCCGAAACGGATCATTTCCTTGTCCTTACTACATTTGTGGGACTTAGTTGTTCCACTTAAATATGCAGCTTCAAGGATATTCGTTTTTCCCTGCGCATTATCCCCATAAAAAATATTGGTTCCCTCATCAAATGAAATATTTAAATCTTCATAATTTCGAAAATTCTGCAATTCAATTGATTTTATGATCATTTTACAATCTGAATTGTCTCGCCGTTAAAGGAAACAACATCTCCATTGTATAATTTTTTTCCACGCTGAAGTTCTGTCTCTCCGTTCAGTTTTACCTGTCCATCCTGAATAAAAAACTTTGCATCTACTCCGGATTCTACAAGACCTGCTTTTTTCAAAGCCTGTCCCAGTTTGATAAATTCATCCGTCTCTCTGATATTTACTGTGATCATCTTTCTGCCTTTCTTAGTTAGTGGCTGCGTTAAAGTTTACCGGAAGAATCAGATAAATGAACTTTCCTTCATCATCCTTGATAAAACATGGAGCCTTCGGGTTTACCATATAAAGAGAAACCTCTTCCTCATCGATGACTCTCAATGCATCGATAAAGAATTTCGGATTAAATCCAATGAGGATATCTTTTCCCTCTTTTGCGATATCAATATCTTCATTCATGGAACCAATAAAAGAATTGATCTTTAATTCCATATTTCCATCTGTGATATTCATGATAATTGGTTTCTTGTCCCCCTCTTTTACGAGAAGTGTTGCACGGTCGATACAGTCTAATAATTCACGCTTATTAATCTTAACTTTTGTATCATAATCAGAGGAAAGCATCTGCTCAATTTTGAAATACTCCCCTTCGATCAATCTGGATACAACTGTAGTATCATCAAATTCAAATACAATATGATTCTCTGAAAGGAAAATATTGACTTCTTCCTCTGCACTTCCAGGTAAAATCTTACTTACTTCCTGAAGTGTTTTACCAGGAACAACTACTTTCTTATGATCGTAATTATTCTTTAATTCAATATTACGGATGGAAATTCTGTGTCCATCCAGAGAAACTACTTTTAACTGATTCTCTTCAATCTCGAAAAGTTCACCCGTCATCAGTTTATTATTATCATTGTCAGCAATTGAGAAGATCGTCTGACGAATCACTTCTTTTAAAGTAAACTGGGAGATTGAAATACATTCATTTCTTTCAATAAATGGAATATAGGAAAAATCATCGCCTGATTTTCCAACAATGTTAAACTTTGCTTTCTCACAGGTAATGGTAGTTTTAAAATTGGAATCTGTTTCGATCACAACATCACTGTCCGGTAATTTACGGACAATCTCAGAAAAAATCTTAGCATCTAATGCAATGATACCTCTCTCTGCAATCTCTCCTTCGATCTTAGTTTCAATTCCAAGTTCCATATCGTTTGCTGTTAATTTAATTTCATTAGCAGAAGCATCAATTAAAATACATTCAAGGATTGCCATTGTGGTTCTGGTTGGAACAGCTTTGGACACAATGTTAACTCCATGAAGCAGATTTGATTTAGAACAGATTAATTTCATAATGTGAATAACTCCTTCCTGCTTGGCGAAAGCCAAAATAAATATAATTAATAAAAGATATTAAAAGTAGTCGTATTAGTGTGTGTGAATAAGTGAATAACCCTGCAACCCTTGAAAACATAAGGGCTTGTCCGAAAAATCCGACTGTATAACTATGTGAAAAGCATGAGGATTAACCTTGGATAAAATGTGAATTAAAATTTTAAGCCTCCTCAGAAAAAATTTGAAATTCATCTTGAAAAGTAGGTTATCCAAAACTTTAAACATTAATTAAACACGATTTAAACAGGTTATCCACAAAATTTTGTTAATAACTCAAAAAAAAGTTGATAACTTTAGTTTGGATTGATTTTTTTCTTGATAGTTTCAATTAAATTGCGTGTCTGTTCGTTGGAATCGTACTCATCCGCAATTTTTTTGATGCCGTGGATAATGGTCGAGTGATCTCTTCCGCCCAGTAAGGAACCGATGGAATCCAATGGAATATCCGTCATGGTTTTACAGAGGTACATGGCAATCTGCCTTGGTCTTGCAATCTCATTACTTCTGTTTTTTGAGATCATCTGATCCAGTGAAATCTGGAAATGTTCCGAAACAACTTCAATGATAAGCTGAGGAGTGATTTCTCTTGGCTTGTCCGGTGTAATAATATTCTGAAGTTCTTTCTTGGCAATCTCCATGGTGATTTCTGTTTTTTCCAGATTCGAGTAAGCGAGGAGTTTGTTCAAAGCTCCCTCTAATTCACGGATGTTGGATTTAATATTATTTGCGATGTAATTTAAAATGTCATCGCTTAAGGACATATCATCAGATTCCACTTTCCGGCGAAGGATTGCCATTCGCGTCTCGTAATCAGGAGCTCCGATGTCTGCCATAAGTCCCCATTCGAAACGGGAACGGATTCGTTCTTCTAACGTTTCCATATCCTTTGGCGGTTTATCCGATGTTAAAATGATCTGTTTGCCTGCGGAGTGGAGAGCGTTGAACGTGTGGAAAAATTCTTCCTGTGTACTTTCTTTTCCTATAATAAACTGAACGTCGTCGATCATGAGAACGTCGATGGTTCTGTATTTTTCACGGAATTTATTCATCGCAGAGGCGTTACCACTACGGATAGATTCGATAACTTCGTTGGTAAATTCCTCGGAAGTAACATACAAAACTTTTGCTTCCGGATTTCTTTCCAAGATGAAATGTCCAATGGAATGCATCAAGTGGGTTTTTCCAAGTCCAGGTCCACCATAAATATAAAGAGGGTTGTAAGCTTCTCCCGGAGATTCCGCTACTGCCAGGGAGGCAGACTGTGCAAAACGGTTATTGCTGCCGACAACGAAAGTATCAAATGTGTAATTTGGATTTAAGTTGGAACGTTTGGAAGCTTCAGGTTCAGGTGTTTTCTTTCCTTTATTATTGGAAGGTCTGATATTCTTGGTCTGTTCCGGTAAAATAAACTGAATCTCATATTCGGTTCCGATAATTTCAGCAATTGCTACTTTTAAAGGAAGATAATATTTTTTTGAGATATAACTTAAAGTCATCTGTTCAGATGGAACAAGGATATAGAGGGTATTTCCCTCAACACCAAAAACTTCCAGAGGTTTGATCCAGGTATCAAAAGAAATGTCGCTGACATCATGCTCTGTTTTTACTGTCTGTAAAATTTCATCCCATTTTTCCAAAATCTTGTCCATTTTCTAACTCCGTTTTCTGATAGCACTAAAATATAGCAGTTAATCTTAACTGCTTAAAAAACTCTAAAAAATTCTATATAATGCTATCCTACACTATTTTTGCGGAATTATCAACGTTTAATTGTGGAAGGACTGGGGATAGGGCGTTGATAAAAAAAGTGGCTATATGGGCGTTTTAACGCTTAATGTGAATATACTAGAAGTTATTGTTAATAATGGAAAAATAGTTATAGACCGGGAAAAATAAGGATTGTACACATTTATACACAAGTTATGATGATATTATCAAGAAATTGTCCACAAGTTATCCACAAATTGAGGATAACTTATGTAAACGGCATAAATACTGGGTTTTCTGTGGAAAAATTTTTGATTTTCTATGTGTATAACATTATACCATATATAGATAAAATGCATTTCTTCCTTATATATATAGTGGTAAAAAAACGAAAATCACAGAAAGTGGAAAACTAAATATTGGCAAAAGCCTTATTTTATGAGATTTTGCTTGACTTTGTCCGATTATTTTGATATAAATAAAAATGATGTTTTGTCGCTATTGAAGTAGACTTATCATAACATTGAGTAAAATATATGTTTGAATTGTAGAGGAGGTGTATGTGACATGAAGATGACATTCCAACCTAAGAAGAGACAGAGAGCGAAAGTTCACGGATTCAGAAGCAGAATGAGTACTGCAGGCGGAAGAAAAGTATTGGCTGCAAGAAGATTAAAAGGTAGAAAAAAATTATCAGCATAGGCCACATATTTGTGGTCTTTTCTTCTTTTATGATCAATTTTTGGCAAAGGAATATTAGATGAAATATTCAGAATCATTAAAGAAAAACAGGGATTTTCAGAACGTATATAAAAAAGGAAAGTCTTATGCAAACCGTTATCTGGTGATGTACGTTCTGAAAAACGATACAGAAAGAAACCGGTTAGGTATATCGGTGAGTAAAAAAGTAGGAAATAGTGTTATAAGACATCATGTAACCCGATTGATCAGAGAAAGTTACCGGCTACAGGAAGACATGTTTAATAGTGGTTTAGACATTGTAGTCATCGCAAGAAATACAGCAAAAGATATTTCATATCATGAAGTGGAAAGTGCTTTGTTACATCTTGGAGGTCTTCATAAAATTTTGAAGTAAAGATTTTAGAAAAGAAGATGGAATCATTTTGAAAAAAATATTGATTGCTTTGATTAAATTTTATAGAAAGTATATTTCTCCGATGAAAACAACAAAATGTCCATACTACCCGACCTGTTCCACCTATGGGTTAGAGGCTGTCGAAAAGTATGGAGCTGTCAAAGGTGGGGCGTTAGCGCTTTGGAGAATTATAAGATGTAATCCTTTTTCAAAAGGCGGATATGATCCCGTTCCATAATTGGAGGTATTTTCAGTGTCAGAGATGTTATTAACAGCATACAATGGTGCCATTCTTGGACCAATTGCAAAATTACTTGGCTGGATAATGAATGGCATGTATATTTTAATGGAAAAAGTTGGAATTACCAACGTTGGACTTTCTATTATTTTATTTACCATTGTTATTTATGCTTTAATGTTCCCATTGACTTATAAACAGCAGAAGTTTTCGAAGTTATCCCAGAAGATGAACCCGGAACTTCAGGCGGTCCAGAAAAAGTATAAGGATAAAAAAGATACCGTATCCATGCAGAATATGCAGACTGAGACACAGCAGATCTATGAGAAGTATGGTGTTTCACCGACAGGCAGCTGTGTGCAGATGTTAATCCAGATGCCTTTACTGTTAGCTTTGTACCGTGTGTTTATGAATGTTCCTGCCTATATCAGCAGTGTGAAGGATGTTTATCTTGATCTGGTTGATAAGATCATGGCAACAAGCGGCTATCAGGATATTATGACAAACCTGATGAGCACATTAAAATTGAACACAGTACAGGTTGATTTTACGGCAACAGATACAACAACATTACAGAATTATGTAGTAGATGTTTTATCAAAAATGAGTTCTACCGGATGGGATTCCTTAAGAGAGTCATTCCCGGCGCTCACAGATTCCATTGATTCTACATATGGTGTAGTTTCTCATGTAAACAACTTTATAGGATTAAATATTTCAGATACTCCATTTCAGATCATCAAAGCTGCATTTGCAGGTGGAAGTATTCTGATGGCAGTTCTTGCATTGCTGATTCCTGTGATTTCTTATTTGACACAGGTTTTAAATATCAAGTTAATGCCAACGGCTGCAACAGCAGGCGGAGATAATGACCAGATGGCTCAGCAGATGAAGATGATGAACCGTACTATGCCATTATTCTCACTGGTAATGTGTTTTACTGTTCCGGTCGGTCTCGGTATCTACTGGATCGCAAGTGCGGTTGTAAGAAGTATCCAGCAGTTCTTCTTAAATAAACATTTTGATAAAATCGATCTGGATGATATTATTGCAAAGAATCAGGAAAAAGCAAAGAAAAAACGTGAGAAAATGGGAATCTCCGAAAACCAGATTTCTAATGCTGCACGTATGAACACAAGACAGGTTACAGCAAGTTCCAAGAGTTCTGTTAAGACAACTGCAGAGAAAGAACTTGAACTTGAGAAGGCAAATGCATTGAAAGTGAATGCAAAACCTGGAAGTATGGCTGCAAAAGCAAACCTGGTTCGTGAATTTAACGAGAGAAATAATAAGAAAAACTAACAGATTATTTTTCAAAAACGTGTTGGTAAGATAACGTATATGTGGAGGTTATTGTTATGGAGTATATTGAAGTATCAGCAAGAACAGTCGATGATGCTATCACAGAAGCTCTTATAAAACTTGGAGCTACCAGTGATCAGATTGAATATGAAGTAATCGAAAAAGGAAGCACAGGATTTTTAGGAATCGCAAGAAAAGATGCTGTGATCAAAGTTCGTAAGAAATATTCTGTAGAAGGTGATATCACAGAATTTTTACAGAAAATCTTTGCTGCTATGGATCTTAAAGTGGAGATCATTATTGAAAAAGCAGAAGACGGTAATACTTACAACGTAGAACTGAAAGGAGATGACATGGGTATCCTCATTGGTAAAAGAGGACAGACTCTCGACTCCCTGCAGTATCTTGCAAACCTTGCAGTGAATAAAAATTCTGAGGAATACATTAAAGTTAAGATTGATACAGAAGATTACCGCAAGAGAAGAAAAGAGACATTGGAGAATCTTGCAAAGAACATTGCATACAAAGTAAAGAGAACAAAACGTCCTGTTTCTTTAGAACCAATGAATCCTTTTGAGAGAAGAGTTATCCATTCTGCATTGCAGAATGATAAGTTTGTAACAACACACAGCGAGGGCGAAGAACCATACAGACATGTGGTTGTTACTTTAAAAAGAGATAGAGAAAGATAAATTCAAGTATAGAATTTAAAAGACCAGAAGCTGCACGTTACAAAGCTTTATGAAAATGCCGGAAATGATATGGCAGGTTCTTATGAAGTTTTGCGGCGTGCAGTTTTGTACATGGAAAGGATATCACTATGGGAACGGATACCATTGCTGCAATTGCAACTGCAATGACAAGTTCAGGAATCGGAATCGTAAGAATCAGCGGAGACGAGGCAGTTTCTATCACAGACCGTATTTTTGAAATGAAGAATCAGAAAAAGTTAGAAGATATGCCAACGCATACAATTCACTATGGTCATATTCATGATGGAGATGAAGTGATCGATGAAGTTATGGTTGTTCTGATGAGAGAACCGAAAAGTTATACCAGGGAAGATACGGTTGAGATAGACTGTCATGGTGGCGTTTATGTCATGAAGAGAATTTTAGAAACAGTGATCAAATATGGTGCGCGTCCTGCAGAGCCGGGTGAATTTACAAAACGTGCATTTTTAAATGGAAGAATTGATCTCTCACAGGCAGAATCCGTTATTGATGTTATCAATTCCAAGAATGAATTTGCATTAAAAAGTTCGTTGAGCCAGCTTTCCGGTTCTGTTTCAGAAAAAATTAAAGAAATCCGCGGAACTGTTATACATGAGATTGCATTTATCGAAAGTGCATTAGATGATCCGGAGCACATAAGTCTGGATGGATATCCGGAAAAACTATCCGGTATAGTATCGGATGTGATAAAAAAAATTGATAAACTGCTTGCAAACAGTGATAATGGAAAAATGTTAAAAGAAGGTATTTCAACTGTTATTGTTGGAAAGCCGAATGCCGGAAAATCTTCTCTTTTAAATTTTCTGGTTGGAGAAGAGAAGGCAATCGTTACAGATATTGCGGGAACAACAAGAGATGTTCTGGAAGAACAGATTAATTTAAACGGTATTTTATTGAATATCATTGATACCGCCGGAATCCGTGACACGGAAGATGTCGTGGAAAAAATCGGTGTGGAACGTGCAAAGAAATATTTGAATAATGCCGATCTTGTTATTTATGTAGTTGACACATCCACAGCGTTAGATGAAAATGATCATGAGATCATGGAATTATTGAAAGATAGACATGCAATCGTTTTGTTAAATAAATCTGATTTAAGTCCGGTCACAACTGTGGAAGATATCAGAAAACATCTGGATAAAAAAATGATCTCAATTTCTGCAAAAGAGCAGACCGGAATGGATGATCTTGAAGAAACGATCAAAGAAATGTTCTTCTCAGGGGAAGTTACATTTAATGATGAAGTTTATATTACGAATATCAGACATAAAACATCTTTACAGGAAGCTTTACGAAGTTTACATTTAGTATTGCAGAGTATTGCAGATGATATGCCGGAAGATTTTTATTCCATTGATCTGATGAATGCTTACGAGGAACTTGGAAATATTATCGGTGAATCTGTGGAAGATGATCTGGTAAATGAAATCTTCAGTAAATTCTGTATGGGTAAATAAAAAATAAGTTGCAGATTGTAATGTGAAAGAGAATCATTCAAAATCTTATATGAGTTGAGGACAGAAAAATGGAAGAGAAGAAGATTCCGTATGTAGAGGAAGAATATGATGTGGTTGTAGTCGGAGCCGGACATGCCGGATGCGAGGCAGCATTGGCGTGTGCAAGACTCGGACTGGAAACAATTATTTTTACTGTGAGTGTAGACAGTATAGCGATGATGCCGTGTAATCCAAATATTGGAGGAAGTTCCAAGGGACATCTGGTTCGTGAGATCGATGCGCTCGGTGGTGAGATGGGAAAAAATATCGATAAGACATTTATCCAGTCTAAGATGTTAAATAAATCCAAAGGTCCGGCCGTTCATTCACTGCGTGCGCAGGCAGATAAAATGAATTATAGTATGGAGATGCGTAAGACGCTTCAGAATACCGATCATCTTATCATCCGTCAGGCAGAAGTTTATGAAATTATCACGGAAACAGCAGCGCTGGAAAACGGAAAAGCAATTCAGAAAATGACAGGCGTGAAAACGTTTTCAGGTGCGGTTTATCATTGTAAAGCAGTCGTATTGTGTACAGGAACTTATCTTCGCGCAAGATGTCTGACCGGTGAGATGATCACATACACCGGACCAAACGGTCTGCAGGCAGCCAATCATCTGACAGATTCCCTGAAAGCGCATGGAATTGAAATGTTCCGTTTTAAGACAGGAACACCTGCACGAATCGACAAAAGGTCTGTTGATTTTTCAAAAATGCAGGAGCAAAAGGGAGATGAGAGAGTTGTACCTTTTTCCTTTACAACTAATCCTGAAGATGTGCAGATCGACCAGGTTTCCTGCTGGCTGACTTATACAAATGAGAAAACACATGAAATCATTCGGAATAACCTGGATCGCTCTCCAATTTATGCAGGAATTATTGAAGGTACAGGACCAAGATACTGTCCTTCCATTGAAGATAAGGTTGTTAAATTTGCGGATAAGGACAGACATCAGATTTTTATTGAACCGGAAGGAATAAATACGAATGAGATGTATGTTGGTGGAATGTCTTCCTCTTTACCGGAAGATGTCCAGCATGAAATGTACCGCACGCTGCCGGGACTTGAACATGTGAAAATTGTCCGTAATGCTTATGCAATTGAGTATGATTGTATCAATCCAAATCAGTTGTATGTTACTCTGGAATTTAAAAATATCAAAGGACTGTTTTCCGGTGGCCAGTTTAATGGAAGCAGTGGTTATGAGGAGGCTGCCTGTCAGGGGTTAGTTGCCGGAATCAATGCAGCCATGAGCATTCTCGGAAAAGATCCTCTGATATTAGATCGCTCCGAGGCTTATATAGGAGTTTTGATTGATGATCTTGTGACAAAAGAAAATCATGAGCCGTATCGCATGATGACTTCCCGTGCAGAATATCGTTTGCTGCTTCGTCAGGATAATGCTGATCTCCGTTTATCAAAAAAAGGATATGAGATTGGTTTGATTTCACAGGAGCGTTATGACTGGGTCTGCCAGAAGGAAGTATTGATCCAGAAAGAGATTGAACGTGTTGCCGGAGTCAAGATCGGTGCTAATAAAGAGGTTCAGGCTCTTTTGGAAAGTTACGGAAGTATTCCGTTAAATACAGGAACAACTTTAACAGAACTGATCCGCAGACCTGAACTTGATTATGAAAAATTAGCTGTGATTGATAAGGAAAGACCTGAGCTGCCTTATGATGTAGTTGAACAGGTTAATATCAATATCAAGTATGATGGATATATTGTGCGGCAAATCAAACAGGTAGAGCATTATAAAAAACTGGAAAATAAAAAAATAGCAGAAGATTTTGATTATGATGAAGTACCAAGCCTCCGTATTGAAGCCAGACAGAAGTTAAAACTTTACAGGCCGTTATCAATTGGCCAGGCATCGAGAATTTCAGGAGTCTCCCCGGCAGACATTTCGGTACTTTTGGTTTATATGGAGCAGATGAAATATCATAAAGGAAATATAAAATGACATATAATTTAGAAAAATTTTTAAAAGGTCTGGAAGAACTTCAGATTGAATTAAGCGAAAATCAGATACAGCAGTTTATCAAATATTATGAGATGCTGGTGGAAAAAAATAAAGTTATGAATCTGACTGCAATCACAGAATTTGATGAAGTCATTGAAAAACATTTTCTGGATAGTCTCTCCCTGATCAAAGTGTATGATCTCCAAAAAGAAGTTTCAGTGATGGACATGGGAACTGGCGCCGGATTTCCGGGAATTCCTTTGAAAATTGCTTTTCCGAATCTGAAGGTGACACTTGCTGATTCTCTGAATAAAAGAATATTATTTTTACAGGAAGTGATAGAGAAACTTGGATTAAAAGATATTGAAGCACTTCATGCGAGAGCGGAGGAGCTTGGAAAAAATAAGGAATACCGTGAAAAGTTTGATCTGGTTGTCTCAAGGGCAGTTGCAAACCTTTCTTCCTTAGAAGAGTATTGTGTTCCTTTTGTAAAAATAGGTGGAAACTTTATTTCTTACAAATCCGGTGAAATTGAAGAGGAAGTTGCTAATGCAAAAAATGCAACATTTTTGCTTGGAGGAAAAATGAAAGAAGTCTATAAATTTGATCTGTATGAGCAGAAAAGATCGTTTGTCGTGATCGATAAGGTGAAGGGAACGCCAAAAACTTATCCGAGAAAAGCCGGAACACCGACAAAGACACCGTTGTAAAATGGATGGTTACTGTTTTTGATATCATCATTGGATAATAAATCACTGGATGAAAAAACTCCTGCCTTTTCATGATGCAATAAATGTTTTCACAGTTTATCGTAAACGTGTTTATCATGCATCATTTGGAAGGCAGGAGTTTTTATGATCTATTTTGTAAATAATCTTATTTTAAAAACATATCAATTGTTTCCACAACTTTATCGGCAACTTCCAACTGAGGATATTTTTTACAGTTGGATAAGTATACGATTTCATTTCCGGTGTTTGTCTTTTTATAAGAATCAGCAATTGCGATAGCATCTTTCATGTTTCGACTTTCAATCACATAAATTGGTGTTTCTAATTTTTTCAGCGCATGTTCGATACTGTTCTTTGTGTAATTTGCTTCCATGCTTGCCATTAAATATTTACCATGACTGAAATTCATGTGGGCTGCTTCGTAATATGCGTCGATCAATTTGGAAGAAACCAGCTGTGGTCTTGCATAATATTCCTCACGGAAATACTTGGTGATGTTGGTATTGCTCACTTTGATATTGTAAAGGAAGGTTCCAATCACAGGGAGTTCCAATAAAGTTTTTTTCACAGATGCATATTTATCGGTTGTAATATGAAGCTCTTTCAAAGAAGTCGGATTGATCGCAATAATAGAGTTTGCCAGATTCTTATTCATATTGCAAGCTAACGTTACAAATGAGATTGATTCATTCGATGCAATAATATCTGTTTTTTCTCCAATTACATTTTGGATAAAATCCGTCACAAGCTGAACATATAAATAATTGGTGTAAGTTAAGTACGGTTTTGCAGAGCGTCCACATCCAAGTAAGTCCAGTGTGTAGACAGTATGTTTCTTTTCCAGTTTTCGAATCACTTTGCACCATTCATAAGAAGAGCTGACCGGATCCAGATCGTGAATCAGCAATAACGGACTGCCTGATCCGCGTTTCGTATAATAAATCTGTCCGTTTTTCCAATCGTAAAAATTGCCGTTCTCTGCTTTCAAAATATTCTTGATATCAGCTGTCATATTAATAAATCTGTTAACAAAATGGATTGTTCCAGCGGCAAGAGCTGTCAACAGAAAAAAATGTTTGATATTCTTTTTCATAGAAACCTCCTTATTTATTTTATGATCATTAAAAGATGCATTTCATATAATTGAATAATCGTTTCACCATTTCATAATCATAAATCTTTATTTAATAATATTATATCCGCTTTTTATAACATATGCAAATTAATTTTTGAAAAAATCATTCATTTCTTTTTAGCATTTTGAAAATTATAATTTATTTGTGATAATAAAATAACTATAATTGTAGTATAATTGTTTTTGAAATAATGATATGGTATAATGTGCGTATGCAATGAGCAGTGCCAATCGAGAATATGCAGACCGAACATGCTTGCATGTTGAGGTCTGCATATATCGAGAGTGATAGGGCGAATGCCCGACAGCCAGGAAAATCTTTGATTTTTCTGGCGTGCACGGCGGACTGCGCTTCATGATATAATAAAGACTGCCGAGCGGCGAATGCCCGTCAGCCAGAATAGCAGCATTATTAATGATTACTCAAAAGTAAAGGAACAAGTGATTATGGTTATAGAATATTTACAGCAAATAAAAGATTCTTATTTCGAACAGAAACATGCATTAGAAAAACAGTTAAATTTATTAGAAATTCAATTAAAAGAAAATACTGGAATGATAAAAATGTTGGAGGAAACAAATGATTCGTGCTACGAACTGTTTACACCTAGAAATGTTAATTCAAAGAATAAAGCTAAAATTAATGAACTGATGGAAGAACAGAAAAGTATCAATGAGTCTATAGAAAATTTGAAAAATTCTATCAAAGAATATTCTAGTAAGATCGAACAATTAGATCAGATAGTGGAAGAAGAAAATCGAGAAATTGAAATTGTTCATGAATATACGGAGACAATGTCACAACAGAATATAGTAAGTGAAGATGAAAAGGAATCATCGGAAGATAATTTACTTGATGGTATCAAGAACGTTTTAAACCGGGTGGAGTTATGCAGCCGGTTGATTGATATTGATCCAGTTCGATGCAGATTGGAATTAAGTTCTGTTATGAAAATTCTTACTGATCTGATTGAAGAAAAAGATGAATCGGATTTTTGAAATATATATTTCTAAAAGAGACACTTTTCCCAATTAAAATAAATTCATAAATCTATTAGGCAGATAAATTATATATAAAGGAAAAACACATATGAGTAACAAAATATATAAGAGTAAGATGAAAGATGAAAATAGATTACTTGGAAAATTTGTGAATATATCATTAATCGCATTATTAATTATCTTTGTGTTATTATTTTTAAAAATAATAGTAACAGAAATATCATTTCATAAAATGATTGCGGAAATGGTTGAGGGGATTGATTATTACATTGAAGATATAGTAATAACAGATAAAGAAACTGTAGAGGACTATAATGGTTCAGAATCAGGTGCAACGAATTATTTCTTTCACTATGGACATGATACTGATAAGCGGATGCAAGTAAATCAAAAAGTGTATTCACAATATAATGTAGGAGATATGTTCCCAGCTTATACAAAGGATCATTATTATTATGGTTCAACAATTAATTCGGTTTTGCCACAAACTGAGTATAAAAATAATGAATTAAGTAAGGCCGGTATCGTAACAATCGGTTGTCTAATACTATTGTTGCTTATATATAAATGGATTGATAATTTAGAAAAAAAATAAACAATCAATAGTCAAGACCTTAAAATGTTTCACGTGAAACATTTTAAGGTCTATTTTATATTTTAACAATATTTAGTAGGCTCTTATAATATGAAATACTATAGTTTGAAGTGACACAATAAAAATATGAATGTTTCACGTGAAACATTTTTGAATAATTAATCATAGCATTTGAAATATAGAAGTGTTATAATATACAACGTAGAAAAAAATAACGAAAATATCTGCTTATAAAATAGTAAATTATCCAGCTATTATGGAATGAAAATTGATCATATCATGAAGCAAAGCTTCATGATCGTTATCTATACCCGCTTTGCTCGGTAGATTATATCATACACAAAAAAACACATGATTCACAGAACAGTCTTTATTTATATTATAATAAAGAAACATAATAGCTAATAACAGAACTATGGGAAAGGAAAATATAATGGGTAGAATTATAGCAGTAGCAAACCAAAAGGGTGGTGTTGGTAAGACAACAACAGCAATTAATCTGGCTGCTTGTCTTGCGGAAGCAGGAAAAAAAGTATTAACAATTGACCTTGATCCACAGGGAAATATGACAAGTGGACTTGGAGTAGATAAAAATGAAGTGGAAAATACAGTTTATGAGTTAATAAAAAGAGGTGAACTTCCAGCTTATAAAGTAGGAAAAAAACTTCGTATTGATAAAGAAGATATCAATAATTATATAAATAATCAAAAAAAAGGTAGTTCATCACCTCAAACTAAACATTTAAAACAAGAAATCCTTGCAAATGATATAGCTATAGATAAGGATATGAATATAGACGATAAAAACATTATAATTTGTGGTCAAGATATGATTTTAGATATTTTAGGTAGAAATATTGAAAGCCGTCTTCCTTCTATAAAATCATACAGATCTTATATGGGAAGTTATAATGGTCTAATTAATTTATACACTAATAAAGCATCTATTGCCTCAGCTCATCTATGGGACTGGGAAACTTCAGAATATAATATTGATTTTGTTAAGAAATTACTTCCTGGAATTCCATGTACAATAATCAACTTGACATATAGAATTCAAGGTTTTTATGTTCAAAAAGGGAATCCTAAAAATATAAAGGGATGGGACGATTTAAAAAGAAATGATTTAAATTATATAAATAGAGAAATTGGATGCGGTGTCAGAGTTTTATTAGACGGCAAATTACGTGAACTAAATATTCCTTCTAATAAGATTAATGGTTATAACTGTGAAGAAAACTCTCACTTAGCTGTTGCAAGTGCTATTGCAAGAGGCAAAGGTGATTTTGGTTTAGGTATAGAAAAAGTCGCTAAGCAAATAGATAATATTGATTTTATTCCTCTACAAAGGGAACGATATGATTTAGTTATAAAAACTGAAAATCTAGAAAATCCAATTTATAAAGAAATTTTAAACATTATTAATTCAGATGAATTCAAAGATGAATTGGTAGGACTTGGTGGTTATGATTTAAAAGATACGGGAAGAATAATAGCAGAAACATAACCCACCTTTAACTTTTAAAAAGGGAATTGAACGGTAACTCAAATCACCATTCAATTCCCTTTGTATTTTATGTAGATACTATCTTTCACATTCTTGGTTAGCAACTGTACAAGAAGTCTTGCAAGCAGACTGGCAAGAAGTCTGGCATTCACCACATCCGCCCTTTGCTGCACTTTCCTTTAAAGTAGCCTTTGAAAGAGTTTTTACATGTTTTTTCTCCATGATAATCCCTCCAAAATAATTTTTCTTCTCTCATTATACCATATATATGGTAAATTGAGTAGTATTTTTCACATACCGCCTGGTATTACTGTTCCAACTTTTCTTCTACTTCAACAGCTTCTTCGTCCTTGGCTGCCTTTTCAATAACCCTACCTATAGCCCATTTCTCGAATGGAACCTTAGTTCTATTTGGACCTAATTCAAGTATTATTCTATCTTCTTCAACCCTTGTTACCTTGGCTATTATACCACCAACTGTAATAACAGTATCACCCTTATCAATAGAATTTCTCATCTCATTAAGTTTCTTTTCCTTTTGTTTTTGTGGTCTTATTAGTATGAAATAGAATATTACGAATATCAATATCCAAATACCAATTCCCATGATCATCTGATTCTGTGGCATTTTATACCCTCCTTTATATTAAATCATATATGTTATATTATAAACCATCTAGATATTATTTACCATAATATTTTTCAAAGAAGTCCTTTTTGTAGTCCAAAAGTCTATCTTCTCTTATGGCTTCTCTCACATTCTCCATCAACTTTAACAAGAAGTGTAAATTATGGATTGTAAGGAGTCTTGCCCCTAGTATTTCATTGAACTTTATCAGGTGTCTCAGGTAGGCCTTTGTGTAATTCCTACATGTATAACAATCACACTCAGGGTCTAGGCTGGTAAAGTCTTCCGCATAAGAGGCATTTCTAACTACAACCTTCCCCTGACTAGTCATGGCAGTACCATTTCT
>OLNQ01000767.1_pt1 | contig 33183 bp, 27 predicted proteins | sample 1672821 | NCBI WGS metagenome assembly OLNQ01 (sample SAMEA3136727, study PRJEB25190) | human gut metagenome | biome: human gut; feature: human-associated habitat; material: faeces | place: Austria | collected 2013 | reverse complement strand
GAACTTATCGCAGGAATGTCAAAGCCCACAGTGTCGATTGTAGTCGGCGGAGCCGGCTCTTTTTGCAATTAATAATATATCATAGGGGAATAGACATATATGGAATTATCTAAGAGTTTTTTTGAAGATGAAGTAAGAGATGGGTTCTATGTAACATCAGATATGAAACATGCGTGGGCAGCTCAGTTAGAAGTATTGAATGATGTTGATAAAGCCTGCAGGGAGAATGGAATACAGTATTTTGCAGAATGGGGAACACTTCTTGGAGCAGTAAGACATCATGGATTCATTCCCTGGGATGATGATATGGATATATGCATGAAGAGACCCGATTATAACAGATTCCTACAGATTGCAGACCAGATAATGCCAGAGGGATATAAGATATTTAATATAAGTAGTGATGAAGATAATGATAATATGCTTACCAGAATTATTAATGGGAGAGCAATTAATTTTGAGAAGACACATTTGGAAAAATTTCATGGATTTCCATATGTTTCAGGTATAGATATATTTCCATTGGATTTTATAGCTCCCAATAGGGAAGATGATGATTTTCAGTGTGAATTAATAAGCATTGTTAATTCAGTAGCCAAGTTTATCAGGACATTACAGGAGAATGAAGAATCTATCAATGAAGAGAATCTTCAGGAACTTAATCTCAAAATTAATCAGATTGAGGAATTATGCGGAGTGGAGATTGACAGAGATAAGGATCTCGCACAGCAGCTTAATGTACTGGTAGACAGATTATGTGGATTATATACAGAGGAAGAAGCGGGATATGTAACAATAATGACTATATGGGCAGAGGAAAGGCAGTATAAGCTTCCGAAAGAATATTATTCCAAAACAGTGCGGCTTCCTTTTGAGAATATTACCATACCGGTACCATATTCTTATGATGCGATATTAAAGAAGAAATATGGTGATTATATGAAGCTTGTACATACATGGGATTCACATGATTATCCATTTTATGACAGGCAGAAAAAGCTTCTTAAGGATAATGGGGTTGTATTTAATGAGTTTTGTGATACATATGAGGATTATATTAATTATAAGAAACAGGTCAATGGTATAAGAAAGACAAGAAATGCGATAAGAGAAAAGAATATAAACCATGAAACTGCAGTATTTATGGTGTATAAGGCAGAATATTGGGATATGCTTGATGGATTGTTCAGAGAATATGAAAAGAGAAAAGAACAGGAAATAGTAGTTATTCCATTGAGGTATTATTATAAAAATATTGATGGAACAGTAGAAGAATGTGCAAGTGATGCAGTTCTGCCAGAATATGTTCAGAAATATATAAACAGTGATTATAATATTGAAGAGGAGAATCCTGAGACAATTATTATTCAGAATCCATATGATGGATATAATGGTTCTGTTACAATACATCCACGATATTACAGTAAGAATCTGGCTATACATACAAATAAACTTATATATATGCCATATTTTGTAACGGAAGAGATTAATCCTATGGATATGAGAGCATATATAAGTATGGATGCATATGTAACCATGCCAGGTGTTGTGTATGCAGATGAAGTTATGCTGCAATCAGAAGCCAATAAAGAATTATACATAAAAAAGCTGACCGAATTCTTTGGAGAAGAATCAAAGAAGGAGTGGGAAGATAAGATTAATGGCCGGGGAGCTTTGTATATAGAGAAAAAAGATCCTGTTCTTAAGTATAACATAATGCCGTCAGAGTGGAAAAATATGGCATTAAAGAATGACGGCAGCTATAGAAAGATAATACTATATTTTATAAGTACTAATGGAGTGCTGGAACATAAGAGAAAAATGTTTGGAAAAATTAGACGCTCAATGGATGTATTTACAGAATATCAGTCAGATGTTATGCCACTTCTAGCATTTGAGGGCAATATGGAAGATATATTGGAACTCGAAGATGTAATGCTTTTGATGGATTATAAGACTATATTGAGAAAATATGAAAAAAATATAGTCAGACCTGATATGTTAAAAAGAGCTGTTGATGCATGTGATGCTTTCTATGGAGAGGCAGGAGCAGAAGCACAGATGTGCAGGAATCAGGGGAAGCCGGTTATGATAGAAGATGTTGATATATAGTGAGGAGAAAGTATGCTTCAATTTCCAGAAGAATATTTTGAAGATGAAGTAAGAGATGGATTTTATGTACCATCTATGATAAAAAGAGCTTGGGCAACTGAACTTGATGTGCTTGATGAGGTTGACAGAATATGCAGAAAATATAACATAACTTATTATGCGGAATGGGGAACATTGCTTGGAGCAATAAGACATGCCGGATATGTTCCATGGGATGACGACCTTGATATAGGAATGAGAAGAGAAGATTATGTGAAGTTCTGTAAAGTAGCACCAGGTGAGTTTGTGGAAGGATATCAGATAATCAATTTCAGGACTAACAAAGATTTTCATCATTTTCTTGCCAGAGTTGTGTGTAAGAACAGGATATGTTTTGAGGATGAACACTTGAGAAGATATCATGGATTTCCATATCTTGCAGGACTTGATATATATGTGCATGATAATGTGTCAAAGGATAAAGAAGCACAGGGGAAATGCGAAAAGACGGCAGAATATATAGTTGCGGTCGCAGATGCTATTGAGGCAGGACAGATGTCTGCAGCAGATGAACTGGCGGCTGTAACAAGAATTAACATGATATGTGGAACCGATATTAAGGTTCAACAGGATAAATGTCAGGAAAGAATTGAATTATATGCTGCAGCTGAAAAAGTGTTTGCTACATTTAAAGATGAAGACTGTGAAGAAATGACTCAGATGATGCCATACAGTCTGTATGGAAATCATATGAGGATACCTGTAAAATATTATGAGCGTGTAGTAAGGGTGCCTTTTGAGAATACAACAATACCGGTTCCGATTGGCTTTGATGCTATGCTTAAAAGCAGGTATGGAGATTACATGAGGCTTGTGAGAAATGCAGGAGGACATGATTATCCATTCTATGAATCACAGAAAAAGCAGTTAGAGGTTTTGATGGATTTTAAACTGCCGGAATATACATATGATGAGAAAAAAGCAGTAAGGGCAGCTGATTTAGATGAATTGGCAGGCTACAGAAAGATTCTTAAAAACTGTCTTGATAATATTGATAAGCAAATTGAAGAAATCGGACATATGCAGAATGTAGAAGTGATAAGAGAAGAACTTGTTGATATACAACAGACAGTAATTGACATGGGAGGGCTTATTGAAAAAGTTAAAGGCGAGGGAACTGAAAGTGTGAGAAGCTTTGAAAAATTCTGCGATGTTATATATGAGATATATCAGGGAAATAATGCCGATATAAAAGCTGAATTTGATAAAGTTAAAAGAATAATAGAAAGAGATATTATCGCAAAGAAAGAAGAACTTTTTCTAGTGAGCAAAGCTTCAGAATGGAAATATATAGAGAATGTATGGAAGAAACATAAAGAGGAAAGAGATACTGAAATAGTTGTGGCTGTTGTTCCATATTATTATAAAGAATATTATGGAAGCATAAAGAAAGAAGTAAATGAACTGGATAAATTCGCCACAGATATTGGTGCCATTGATTCTGCACAGTATGATATGGAACTTCATCATCCAGATATTATATATATACAGAATCCTTTTGATAATGAGAATAGGGCAATAGGAATTGACAGAAAGTATTATTCAGACAGGTTAAAATGCTGTACCGACAAGCTTATATATATACAGTCATTTGAACTTGAAGAATTTAATGAGTCTAATGAACGCGAATATAAGAATATGGCTTCTTTCTGTACAGTACCGGGAGTAATAAATGCTGATGTGGCATATGTACAGTCTTATAACATGCGTAATATGTATATAAAGAAATTAACTGAGTTTGCTGGAAAAGAAACTGAAAGTATATGGAATGATAAGATACATGCTAAGCCAGAGTGGATGATGAATAAGGAGCATTGCATTGCTAATGGCAATGGTAAGAAAAAAATATTGTTCTATACTTCAATAAGCGGACTTATGCAGAATTCAGAGATAGCAGCAGGAAAGATAAAGAATGTATTAGATATATTTAAACAATACTCAGGTCAGATCGAAGTTGTGTGGTGTGTTCAGAGCCTTGTAGATACTGTTATGGAAGATATAGACAAGAAACTCTATGAGCAGATAATTGCAATCAGGAATCAATATAATATTGAACAAATTGGACATGTATGTAGCGACAGGGATAAAGATATGCTTAATTCATGTGATGCATATTATGGCGATACATCGTCAATTGTTCAGGATTATAGAAATGCAGGAAAGCCTGTTATGATAATGGATTATGAAATATAAGAATTGGAGAAGCCGGATGAATGGGAGAATATTATTCATAACACATCAGTTGTCGAGAACAGGAGCACCAATAGTGCTTCTGGATATGATAAAATTATGTAAACGTGAGAGAGCAGATATAGATGTTATAACAATGATGGATGGAGAACTGGGGGAGCAGCTTCATAATATGGGAATTGATTATAAGATTATGGAAAGATTCTATCCGGAAAAAGAAAGACTGTTATCGGAGTGGAGTAGATATAATCTTGTTGTTGCTAATACAATAGTTACATATGAAGTAATTCATGTTCTTAATGGCAGCAAAATTCCAGTAATATGGTGGCTTCATGAGGGAAGACAGTATTTTGAATATTTTGCAAGCGTAATACCGCATTTTGGTACTATAGGAAGTAATATTCATACTTATGCTGTAAGTCCTTATGTTAAATCTGTAATTAAAGATATATATAAATGTGATGTTCCCATGATGCATTTTGCTGTTTATGGATATGAAGGTGAAGCAGATAAGCATTATGCGAGAAAAAGAGATGTGGTAAAATTTCTTACAGCAGGAACATTTTCTAAGATAAAAGGGCAGGATGTTCTTGCAGCTGCTATAAGAATGCTTCCAGACGAATATATGAAAAAAGCTGAATTCAGTTTCTGTGGCAATGAAGCTGCAGTTGATGAAGAAGTGTACACAAGTGTATGTGAATTAGAAAAAGATTATAATAATGTTCATATGCTGCATCAGCTTACAAGGCAGCAGACAATTTCATGTATGGAAGATGCTGACTGTCTGATAGTACCATCAAGAATTGAACCACTTTCTGCTGTGGCAATTGAGATGATGATGACGGGCGGAACAGTATTGTGTACAGATGTGTGCGGAATTGCTTATTATGTAGAAGATGGTGAGAATGGATATGTTACAAGTTCAGATGATCCTCAGAGGCTTGCAGAAAGTATAATAAGAGTTATAGATGATTATGATAACTGGGAACATATTGGAAAAATCGGACATCAGACATATATGAAACATTTTTCAAGAGAAGCTGTTGAGCCGGATATAGTGCGGATAGTAGAGAAATATATGAATTTGTCTAAAAGAATAATATTCATAAAAGGAAAATTAGAAACTTTGGATTATTTCATAGACCAGCTTGCAGACAGTGCAGACAAGCTTGGAATAGAATATTATATTATCAATACAGGGATTCCTGAAAGCTACGGTGAGGCTCTTGAAGAATATGTAAAGCTGGGCAGATGCGCAGTGTTTATGATAAATCAGATAGGTTTGTTATTGAGTGAGAATGGACAAAATTACTGGAAAGAGAGAAATATTCCAGTATATGACCTGATAGTTGACCATCCGTACAATTATGCAGATGCATTAGAGTGTCCTCCAGCAGATATTAATGTAATTGTTATAGACAGGAATCATGAGAAGTTCATAAGAAAATATTATCCGGAAATAAGAAATATATATTTCATGCCTGATGGAGGAAATGAAGCAGAAGGCAGAATGCAGTACAAAGACAGGCCAATAGATATATTGTATGTGGGAGATTGTCAATTATCTACACCATTTATTGAAATTCCAGATATGTCTGATAAAGGAATGGAGATGTATTCAACAGTATATAATATACTTCTTCAAAAGCCGGGCTTGTCTATAGAAGAAACTATGGAGTTATATTTTGAAGCAAAGGGCGGATATACAAAAGAGCAGGTAAAGCAGTATATATTAAATTATGGGTTTATAATATCTGATAATGTCCGCAGATATTATAAGTTAAAGACAATGCACGCATTAGAAAGTACAGGTGCCAGCATAGTTATATATGGAAAAGGATGGGATGCGCGTGATGAGGCATGGCAGCCTAATGTAAGCATCAATGCAAGAATATCTTCAGAAGAATGTAACCGAATGCTTGGAAAAGCAAAGATTGGACTTAATTGTATGCCGTGGTTTAAGGATGGATGCAGTGAAAGAGTATTCAACATAATGCTTAATGGAGCTGTGTGCCTTACAGATACAAGCAAGTATCTTCTTGAAAGATTCGAGCATGGAAATGAACTGGTATTTTATAATCTTGAAGATATGGAAAAAATGAAACAGAATGTTTGCTGGCTGCTTGAGAATCCTAATGCAGCAAGCCAGATTGCACAGGCAGGTTATGAAGCTGCCATAAGAAATGATACATGGCTGTGCAGAATGGGCGAGATTGCAAAGATGATGGGGAAAATGAGATGATAGGATATATGATGGGATACAGAAGAAACTTATGATTATGGAGAGTGGGTATGAATATACTTGTTATTGGAGAGAAGTTGTTTACAGATTATGCATTACAGGCATTAGATGATACTGCACATATGGTTGATGTGTATTATTGGGATGGTACATTTGGACCAGAACTGTTTATGGATTCAGGTATTAATGATTATGACTGTATTGTTGTTATGTTTAATGACGATAAGTTATCAGCAGATATTACATCTATGATTGAGAAAATAGTTACTAATGAGAATTGTATAGTGTTTAATTATATTTTATGGCATAAAGCTATGCTGCCTGCAATGAGGGCTGATCTTGTTATGAGTAATCCTTTGGCTTGTTCATATGACGGACTCATTATGGGTTTATCTCATGCAGAGGTTGGAATACTAGCAGACAGATTAAAAGGTAATTATGCTAATCTTGCTGTTTCATCACAGGATATATATTATAATTACAAGACGCTTGAGTATTGCATTGATAAGTATGGGGAAAAGATAAAAAACTTGAAACATATAATTATAGATATGTATGACTATGAGTATTTTAATTTTGATACATCTCTTGCTAAGAACATATACAGATATTTTTTGTGGGGAGGTTACAATCTTGATGGACATAATATGACACGCAATAAGATATATACTAACAGCCTTGAAGAGGTGCGTAATTATCTGTTGTATAGTAAATATAAAGGGCTGGATATAAGTAAGCTTGGAATGTGGAAGAAACTGTTTCCAGATACATATTATATGAATGGGTATTCTGATTACAGATGTGCCAGAGGGATTGAACAGAGAATAGATATGATTACGGATAGTCTGGTTGAAGAGTATAAAGTTACATCAAGTACTGTGTTGAATGAGTATCCAGAAACAATCAGTGAAAATGTCTCTATTATGAATGATATGCTTTCATTAATATATAGAAAGTGGCCGCATATTAAAGTGGATATAGTACTTCTTCCGGTATATAAAGGCATTCTTGATAAGAGAAAAAGGTACTATACTAAGTGGGAAGAACAGTTTATGGGGGTTATAGAACAGCTGGGTAATATTTATCCGTTCAGATTCACATCTTATCTGGAAGATGCAATGACCGCAGATAAGAAATATTATTATGATAAGGATCATCTTAATTACCTAGGGGCATATGTATTTACGCAGAAGTTAAAGGAGATGATAGGGGAATAGATTAGATGGGAAAGTGATAAATAGATTATTAAATAATGGGATAAAAATAAATATACATAAAGTTAATAACTCAAATTTAATGTCCGATATAATATATAATACTATGTGGATATGGATGTTAGATAAGTGATTTTGATAGAAGTTCTGCGCATATTTATGCAGAAGTTTTAATGAAAAGAAGAGGAATACATGATATGACTAGAGAAGAATATATTGTAGAAATTGCAGAAAAAATAGAGGGGATGAAAGAAAAAAATATTTATATATTTGGTATAACAAAAGCAACAGTTTTCTTAGCAAATTATCTTGTTGGTAGAGGGGTAAAATATATTGGGTTATTAGATAATAATCAACAAAAAGTAAATGAATATAATGAAATGTTTAGCATGTTAATTAACTATGAAAAAGATATTCAACATTATTACAGTGATGAATTTAAAATATCAGCTTTTAGTCCTAAACAAATAAAAAATATAGATGCTTATAATATGGAGATAATTACGATTTCTCAGTATTATAGAGATATGAAAAAACAATTGGATGAAATATATGAAGGATTTCCATCAATTAATTTTAAAAAAATTGGAGATAGCTCTGTCTATGCAGAATTACCACTTGCATCTAAAATTGAGGTAAAAAAAATATTAAAAAATAGATATGAGACTTATCTTATATATAATATTATGGATACCACTTATAGGTTGAGGGATCAAGGCTTTAAATTAGAACAATATAATGGATTAGAGAAAGATATATTATTTTCAAATAAAGCAATATCATTATGGATAGATTGTATGTATTATGGTATATATAGAGAAATCTTTTGGGAAAATATATATGGTGCTATAGATAATTATGTAAAAAACATTAAGTATACAGTAATAGATATTGGTGCTAATAGGGGATATGCTTCTATATGGTTTGCAAATAAGAAATGGTGTGAAGAAGTAATAGCATATGAATTAATGCCAGAAAATTGTAGCAAGATGAAGAAAAATCTTGAAGTTAATAAAAAACTAAAAATAGTTTTAAATGAATTTGGTCTAGGGGCGGAAACTAAAAAATTAAAAGCATATTTTTTCCCATTTAGAGATGCAATATCGACAATATATAAAGAGTTTATTGATATTTATGCTCCTAATCAAGTAGATAAAGCAGATGTAATAGATGTTAATATAAAGAAAGCATCAGAAGAATTTAAATTGCTTCGTAATTGTGAACATATAATTATAAAAATAGATGTAGAAGGAGCAGAATATGATATCTTTCAGGAATTATCTGATAATTATAGTGATTTCTTTAAAAAAGTTGATTATATTATAGGAGATGCACATATGGGATTAGAAAGATTATCTTGTATATTATGTAAATATGGATTTAAACTTATTGAATCATATTATACAGAGGATGCAGTAGCTCCTTTTTTGTATATGCGGGAGGATAAATGTGAAAACTAATTATTTCGTTTGTGGCGCAATTCAAAATAATAAAATATATTGGCAAAATCGTGATGATGGAGAATTTTGTTGCTTTGATTTAAAAAACAATATATTTAAATATTTATATACAATTGGTAAAATGAAATTTTCAGCTGTTATATGTGCGGATGATAATTATGTATATGGAATAAGTGAATCGGGGAAGTATTTTTGGAAATATTCTATATTAAATGATAAAATTTATATTTTTGAAATTAATTGCCAAGGATATGCATTAGACTGGATATGTAATGCAGTACTGACAGAATCATATTTAGTAATTATACCAAGTAGGGCTGAGATTGTTGTTTGGATTGATATAAAAAATGGAAATGTTGTTGCTAAAAATATTTATAATGAAGTACAAGTCGAACATGAAAAACGTATTTATGTGAACGAGAAAGTATTTTTAGGACAAATTAATAATAATGATAAAATGGTGGCATTCAATTATAAAGATAGTTATGTTTTAGAGGTGGATTACATAAATTTAAATATTAAAAGAAATGTTTATCCTAAAGAAATTGTGGGAATAGCAGATGTTGAATATATAAATGGTTTGTTTTATATTTTAAATGAGAGTGGAGCTTTATATAATTATAACTTGGATTCGGGAATGATATACCTTATAGCAGATTGTTACAAAGGTATGGAGAGATTATTTGAAAATAAGGAAACACTATGGCTTTTGCCGAGATGTGAAGGGAAAATATTAAATATTGATTTAAGAGGGAATGAACTTCAAAAATATGAATATCCAAAGAAAACAAGATTTGATAAAAAAGTTATATATGATCCATATATGACTAATAATGGATATAAAATTGAAAATAAGGAGACAATATTTTTTTCTATATATGGCTGTAATTACATTTTCTCAATTGATAAAAAAACTAATATTGGCAAATTTTATAATTGTTTTAATTTCGATGGGGATAATATGAAATTATGTTACAGTATATATAAAAATGACGTATTTTATGAAAAAAATAAAGATTTGGTTGCATTTTTAAATTATATCTCAATAGATTTATAGGAGTAGAAATTAGATGCTTAAAGAAATCAATATTTATGGAGCAGGTGGAATTGCGAGAGAAATAATAAAAATAATTAAACAGTCTAATCTTGATATAAAAATAAATGTTGTTGTAACAAAATTAGATAATAATTATGATAGGTGTGAAAATTATAAAGTACACGAGTACAAAGAATTTATTCAGAATACTGATCTTAGTAGACTTACATTTATTGTTGCAATATCAGGAGAAGAGGGAGATTATATAAAAAAGATTCTCACATTAGATAGAGTGAAGAAAATAATAACAGTTGAAGAATTTGGGAAAATGTTATTTTCAAAGTTTTGGGAAACACCCCTGAAAAAAAATATGATTGTTTTTTCAAATTTTGATGGAAAAGGTTATGGGGATAATCCTAAATATATATGTAATAAGATTGATAAATCAAAGTATGAATGCATATGGGTTGTAAATGATATGAAGGAGGTCATGCCTATAGGAATAAAGAAAGTTAAATATGGTTCACTAGAACATTATAGAGCTTTGGCTGAAGCACATTTTTGGGTAGATAACATGCACAAAAACATGATTACACAGAAGAGATTAGGACAGATATATATTCAGACATGGCATGGAGAAGGTCCATTAAAGAAAATTGAATATGACTCACAAGAGTTACCTCAAAGTTACTATAACATTATAGATCACGATGTAAATATGATAGATTACTTTATTTCAGGATCCGAATTTAAAACAAAGCAATGTAAAAGAGCTTTTAGATATCATGGGTGTATATTAGAAACAGGAAATCCTAGAGATGATATATTTTTTTGCAAAAAAAATTATAAAGAAAGCATATTTCCAAATTTAAAACATAAAAAATGGATATTGTATGCTCCGACATATAGAAAAAAAAAGAGCAATGTAATTAATCCAGATATTATTATAAGTAGATATAGGGAAAAATTTAATGAAGATTGTATTATTTTGATAAAAGAACATCCTAATATGACGAATAAGGCAAACATATACAAGTATTCGGAAAATGTAATAAATATGAGCAATTATCCAGATACACAAGAATTATTGATGGCAGCTGATATATTAATAACAGATTATTCATCAATTATGTGGGATTTTTCTTTGCAAAAAAAACTTGTGATTTTGTTTCATCCAGATGTTGAATCATATAATAAGGAAAGAGAATATTATTTACCTTTTGAAAAACTTCCATATTGTGAAGCATTTAATATTGAGGAAGTGTGTAATTATATTACAAATACCAATATGCAGGAGTATGAAAAAAATTTATTGCTTTTTTTCACCAAATATAAAAGCTATGATAATGGTAATGCTTCAGAAAAAATAGCTGCATTAATAGATAAATTAAATATATAGGAGTGAGTTATGATTTATATATGGGGATTGGGATTTTTTTATAAAATTAATGAATTTAGACTTAAAGAATTTGAAATTGCTGGTTATATTGATAATAAAAAGGCTTTAGAAATGTCAGAATATAAAGGGAAACCACTTATTAAATCAGCTGATATAAATTCAAATATGACAGTATTAGTCATGTCTAAAAATTTTGTTAGTATGGTATATGAACTTATAGAAAAAAAAGTAAAAAAAATAATAATTGGAACATATATTTTTCCTGATAGCGGTCAGGAAGAATTATTAAAAGAACATGGGGAATTTATAATAAAAGAAAAAAATTTGATTTTTAAAACAGAAACGGATGAAATTTGTATAAATAATCAAGAAGATTTGTCAAAAATTTATAGAAGGTTGCATAGTGACGGCGGGTATTTGTCTAGTTATTTAAAATTACCTATAAAACCATTTTGCAGAGAGTTCGGCTATACTGAGGGAACCCCTGTTGATAGATATTATATTGATTGTTTTTTAGATAAATACAAGGAAGATATCTGGGGTGATGTAGTTGAGATAGCTGACAGTACATACACAATAAAATATGGTGGTGAAAAAGTAAAACATTCATATATAATGCATGTAAATGGATGGGGGAAAAATGTTATAAAAGGAAATCTTGAAAGTGGAGAAGGTATTGAAGAAAATAAGTATGATTGCGCAATAATTACACAGACACTAATGTTTATATATGACTTTTCTTCTGTAGTTAATAATATATATAAAATGCTCAAGCCAGGAGGAGTTGCATTAATTACAGTTGCGGGAATATCGCAATTGGCACGGGAGGATGCTGGTAATTGGGGAAGTTATTGGAGTTTTGAACCTGATTCGTTGAGAAAAGGTTTTGAAAAAAAGTTTATCAATAATGTTGTGATACAATCATATGGAAATGTTAAAGTAGCTGTAGCTATGTTATATGGTATGTGTTCAGAAGAGATTCCTAAGGAGATTTATGGATATAATGATGAACAATATCCATTAATTATTGGTGTAAGAGTAAAAAAGGAAAAATTATGATTAAAGAGAATTTAAAAAATATTATTGGTGATAAACAAATATATTGTTATGGTGCAGGTACTTATGGAAAAATCGTCGGATATGCTTTGTTAGATATGAAAATACATTTTAGAGGTTATTTAGTATCAAATAAAGATGTAAAGTTAAGGACAGTGTTGGGGAAGCCTGTTTGGGAGTTAGATAAAATAAATATATCTGAATCAGATTTTATATTAATTACGGTAAATGAAATGTTACAAAGTGAATTGGAAAATGAATTAAAAAAAAGAAATATTGTCAATTATTATTGCTTAACAGAATACGAAATGGATGAGTTGGATAAGACAACAGAATTTGAATATCATGGAGAAACTAATAATTACATAAATGTATTGCTTTATCATAGAGTGAGCAATTTAAATTTTGACCCATGGAAATTAGCTATAGCTCCTGAAGAATTTGATAATCATATGAGATATATTAGAGATAATTATAATATCATGAGATTTGAAGATGATTGGAGCAATATAAATGAAAAGACTATTATAGTAACATTTGATGATGGCTATGCAGATAATTTTTATAATGCTATACCTATATTGAAAAAATATGATATTCCAGCAACTTTTTTTATAAGCACAAATAATATAGGAACTAATTTGGAATTTTGGTGGGATGAGTTAGCAACAATGTTTTATTATATAAATAAACATAAAATAAAGTTTGATTATAGAGGAAAAGCCTATAATTTAGAAAAAATCGATGGTGTTAGAAAAGCTTGTATGGAAGTTAGAAATATTCTTATGAATATGAATTCAGAAAAGAGAAGAGAAGAGTTAAATATGTTACATGATAGAATGTCTATTCCAATACAGGGAAATGATATGAATAGAACTATGAATCAATGGGAGATTCAACAGTTGACAAAATTTAACAATATTTCTATAGGTGCACATACTAAGTCACATACAAAATTATCTCAATTATCTGTGGATTCTCAAAAAGAAGAAATAAATGAATCAAAAGAGATTTTAGAAAAAATTTCTGGTCAAAAAATTGAAATATTTTCGTATCCATTTGGAGAAGATGAGGATTATACTGAACAAACTGTGGAAATATTAAAAACATGTGGGATAAAAAAAGCTGCAGTTGTAAAGCAAGGATTATACAGTAAGGAATATGGGGAGTATAGAATACCACGTAATACTGTTAATGGAGGAACAACTGTAAGACAGTTAAAAAAAATAATTGAGAAAAGTTGGTTTGAATATGGAGAAAAAGCTATATAGTATAGAAGAGGTGTTTTTAATTAAGTAATAAGTTGATATACGAGAGGTAGAATATGCTTCATTTATTGAATTATTTGCCAAAACAGTTGGCTGAATATATAAAAGAGAAAAATAAAAAAATATATATTTATGGAGCTGGTATGATAGGGCAAATGGTTGTTCCAGATTTTCTTATTAGAAATAATATTGATGATAGAGTGATATGCTATATTGATATTGATAAAAGAAAATCTAGAGATATTATTAAGGTTGGAGAAAGAAAAATAGCAATATGTTCTTTGGAAGATATAAAAGAATGGAATGAGAAAATATTTTTAATTATAACAAATAGTAATTACAGTGAAATTACTTCTATATTTGATACTTTAGAATATATGAACGGTATAGATGCGGTGATTTATCCAGTAATTAAAACTATAGAAGTAGAAAATAAAATAAAGACTGATACAGATATATTGGTGGATTATTGTTCAGACAAGATTCCAAAGGTGATACATTACTGTTGGTTTTCAGGAAATCCTATTCCAGATTATTTGAAAAAATGTATGGAAAGCTGGAGCGAGATTTGTCCTGATTATGAAATAAAAAGATGGGATGAAAGTAATTACAATGTTGAGAAAAATTCTTATATGAAACAGGCCTATGAGGAATGTAAGTGGGGGTTTGTTCCAGATTATGCCAGACTTGATATATTATATAATTATGGTGGATTTTATATAGATACAGATGTTCAGTTAGTCAAATCATTAGAACCATTAAGAATGCAGGGTGGCTTTTGCGGTGTTGAAAAATGGGGTAATGTTAATATGGGCGGATGTAGCGGGGCAGTAAAACATCATCCAATGATAAAGAAAATGTTGGATTACAGAGCTAATATTCAATTTAAATATGAAGATGGAACATTAAATCTTAATACATGTGGAGTATATGAAACACAACCATTTGTCAACTTAGGTATGAAAGTTGATAATACAACTCAAAGGATTAATGATATGACAGTGTTTTCATCAGATTTTTTTCATCCATATGATTATATGAGTGGAAAAACTGTTATCACAGATAATACATTTTCTATTCATCATTTTAATGGTGGCTGGCTTGATGAGAAGACTAGAAGTATTAGAATCATGAGTTCACAAAAATATAATCATGTTATAGAGAGAATGGAAAAAACTAATGAATAATTGTAAGATATCAGTTATTATAACAATATATAATATGGAACAATATCTTGATAAATGCATACAAAGTGTAATAAATCAGACATATAAGAATCTGGAAATAATACTTGTAAATGATGGATCTACGGATAAAAGCTTTAATATATGTAAAAAATATGCCATATCTGATAACAGGGTTGTCGTAGTAAATAAAAATAATGAGGGATTAGTAAAAGCAAGAATATCTGGGATTATGCAGGCTGTAGGAGATTATATTACATTTGTTGATGCAGATGATTGGTTAGATAGTAATGCATATCAACATGTTATGGATATGTCTAATAGAGAAGATATAATTTCATATGGTTTAATAGAAGATTACAATTTTAAAAGTGTTCAAAAGTTTGATCAGATTGATGATGGAATATATAGCAACGATGATATAAAAAATAAAATTCTATATAATATATTTGATACTAATAATTTTTTTATGTTTAATCTTATGCCCAATCTTGTATGTAAACTTATAAAAAGAGATATATTATGCAATTGTCTCAATAAAGTTGGTACTTATGTGAGAATGGGAGAAGACCTGGATTTTGTTGTGCAAAGTCTTAGCCTGGCACACACATTAAGAGTTATAAATATAAGTCCGTATCATTATGTACAGAGACAAAACTCAATGGTTAGAACATCTGCATCGGATGAATCACTTGTTAGATTATATAAGGATTTAATGTCGATAGAATTAGATATAGGTGATGTGATTTGGCAAAGACAAGTATGTACATATATGTCGTTTATATTACAGTTGAAGAAAATGAATATGTTTATTAAGAATTCATCTTTCTTTGATAAATTAAAAAATAAAAAAATAGTTGTTTATGGAGCAGGTAATTATGGATGTTCATTTATTGAGGCCGCAGTGAATGAATTAGGAACCAGTATTGAGGCTGTAGCAGATAGTAATTGGAAAAATATTAATTGGAAAGATGAAGAAGTTATTGCACCTCAGGAAATTATGAAAAGGAATTTTGATATTATATATATTGCAATATTAAATGAAAAGGTCTGTCAAGCTATAAAGAGTAATCTAATTAATATGGGGATTGAAGAAGATAAGATTTTATATTATGGAATTGGTGATGTTAGAATTGATGAAATAAAAAATATTTTGGAATCTATGCAAAATAAACTCAGATCTTAATTACACAATAAGTTGAGTAAGTAAAGCCTTTAGGGTATAATAACCCTAAAGGCTTTGTTAGTATAGAAAATGATAATGAAATTGTTTTCAGTGAATGAAAAGAGGTAAGTATGCGCATAAATAGACTGAAATTAACAGATTTTAAGGCAATACAATCAGCAGATATTAATTTTGAGGGGAAAAGCACTATTATATTTGGAATAAATGGTACTGGTAAATCTACAATACTGAGGTCTGTTAATTTATTATATGCCAATATCATTAATCAGATTGTTAATAGAAAAGAATTAAAACAGTACTATGCTATTCAGCTTGAGGATATCAGGTATGGAGCAAAGGAAACACAGATAAGAGCGGAGTTTGATATTAATGGTGAAGATATTGAGTATGGCAGAAGAATGGTAAGAAGTACTGGGAAAAAGTATGAAAATAAGGATGGAATTAAAAGAATAAGTGATATCTTTCATGAGGAGTATATTTCAGATGAAATTCAGGGAGATATACCTATATTTGCTAATTATGGTACTAACAGACTTGTATTGGATATTCCTTTAAGAATAAGAACTCATCATACATTTGATATATATTCTTCTTTAGAGAAGGCAATTGAGAATAAGATTGATTTTCGAACTTTCTTTGAGTGGTACAGAAATCAGGAAGATTATGAGAATGAGAAGAAGATTGAATTGGAAAATCTTAATTATAAGGATAAATCATTGGAAGCTGTTAGAGTTGCTATAGCCTCTATGCTGGATGAATGTACTAATCTCAGAGTTGTAAGGAAACCAAGATTAGAGATGAAGATTGATAAGGGAGATATAAGCGTAAATGTTTCTCAGATGTCAGATGGGGAGAAGTGTACTATGGCATTATTTGGGGATCTTGCAAGAAGACTCACATTAGCTAATCCTAATAAAGTTAATCCACTGATGGGAAATGGTGTTGTTTTAATTGATGAGATTGAACTTCATATGCATCCGTCATGGCAGAGAAAAGTATTGAAAAAATTAAAGGATACATTTCCTAATATTCAATTTATAATTACGACACATTCTCCAATAGTGTTGAGTGAAGCCGATGATGATTATAAACTGTTGTATACTCATATGACGGATAAAGGTGTAGATGTTGAGCCAGTAGGGAGAATGGATGGATATGATACAAGTGCTGTTTTGGAGCAATTTATGGGAACTAAATCTATAAATGAGAAAACGGAACGGTACATTCATTTGATGTATAAAGATATCCAGAATGGAAATTATGCTGAAGCCAAAGAAAAGGTTGATGAATTGGCTTCAATGACAAGTGAGAATCATCCAGATGTTATTATGGCTCGTATGGAATTAAAGAGGAGAAATGGCTAATGATTCATATTCAAAAGGTTGAAGAACCAGAATTTATGATTGAATTCAAAAAGAAAAATCCTAAAAAAACATATGATAGCGAAGAATTTGCTCCATACAGAGATAGGTTGAGAGAAATATTGGTAAAAGAACAGAAGAATATATGTGCATATTGTTGTGCGAGAATAGATAGGGATAAGTCTAAATCACATAATGAACATATTGAACCTAGAAATCCTGGTAAATATCAAAGTAATAAATCATTGGATTATTATAATATTGTAGCGTCATGTAATAATAAAAAAACTTGTGGAAATGCTAAAGGAAATAAATATGAGGCAGATAAATTTATATCCCCACTTTCGTCAGATTGTGAAGATAAATTTGACTATTATTTAGATGGTTCAATAGAAGGTGATAAATATACTATAGATGTACTTAATCTTAATGAATATGAACTTAGAAATGCAAGAAAAAATGTATTGAGATATTTGCAGCCTATGGATAAGGAAACAATAAATGATGTATTCATGAATAATCAGGACGAATATCTTCCATACTATAATGTGATAAAATGGTATTATAATTTGTTATAATCTTATTTAAATTAAAAGAGGTACACATGATTTCAATAAAACCCTTAGATTCACCAATTAACCAGCAGCAATATGGTGATATGACTTACAGACAGTATGCATATACATATAATATTGACGACAGAAAAGTCCCATATGGACCAGATATGTTTTATTTGTCTGTTAATACAATTGCAGATAAGAATTTTACATTTGCAGTAGATGAAGATGAAAATTTAGTTGCAGCATTAGCTTTTGACGGTGGAACATATGCACATAGATATACATATTCAGGAGGAGTGGATACGGCTTTTATTGATAATTATGACTGTATATTCTTATATGACTGCAATGAGTTTTCTGTTGAACTATGCAGGACAGCATTTAGATTCTGGAAGGGGAAAAGACTGGTTCTTGTAGGAGCTAACTGGGAGAAGATGATTGAGCATCTGGATGATATACCGGGGATTGAGTGCTTTTATGAGATTGAACCTGAAAATAACAGATTTGCAGAACTTATGAATGGCTTCAAATGTCTTCATGTGACATACGGCATACCACATCAAGAAAGCATGGAACGTTATGAACAGGGAGTTATGTATTATGATGAGGTGATGTCGTTTACATTTATGTTCTCTGATTGTAGAGAATTGGGCGAGAGTAATCCAGACAAGTATTTTTTTGTGATGGATGGTTATTATGGAAATCTGGGGCTTTTTACTATTCGTTCAAAGATTGAAGTATGTCTTAGATATGCATTATCAAAGGGAATGGAACCTGTTGTCAGAATTGTTAAATCAGGAGAGAGTTTTTATTCAGATTATAGTGGTGATGATATATGGGGGAAGTTCTTTAATCAGCCAGGGGATTATTCTTTAGATGATGTAATGCATAGTAAACATGTATTTTTCTCACCAGGATTTTATAATGGAAGTGTTCAGAGCAATATAATGAGCCAGATGAGTAAAGGAATTTCGTTAGATTGGAAACATGGTGTGCTTAATAATAACCTGATTGGATATATTGCGGAGAGAAAGAATAAATACCTTCCATATCCACAACGGACATTGGGTGTGTTAGCCAGGGGAACGGATTTTGTTAATACACATCTGCATAATCATCCAATTCACGCATCTAAGGAGATGATTGCAGACAGGATAGATGAAGCTTTGCGTGATTGGAATCTTGATTATGTGTATATAGCCACAGAAGATGCCGTTTATTGTGAATTCTTCAAGGAGCGGTATGGTGATAAGGTGTTTTTTACTGACCAGCAGAGATATGTAACGAGGCAGAATGAATTACTGAGTGAGCTTCACAGAAGTGAAGAAGTGAAAAGAGCTGGATTTGAACTTGGGGCTGAATATGCTGCTTCAATTAATCTTTTATCACAGTGTAACTCTTTGATTGCATCTGGCGGATGTGGAGGAGTTGATGAGGCATTGAGGGAAAATGCAGGTGGATATGAGCATGTGTATGTGTTTGATTTGGGAACGAATAGGTAAGAACTTATAAAAACCAGTAAAAATTAGTAAAAGTAATTAAAACCAGTAAAAAGTAGTAAAAATACAATGAGTAGTTGGAAGAAACACAGGAAGGAATATATATGTACACAGAATTAACAGCATCTATGATGTGTGCCAATTTTGGCAATTTAGAGAAAGAAGTTAAAGAACTAGAAGTAGCGGGAATTGATTCGTTTCATATTGATATCATGGATGGACGATATGTACCGAATTTTGCGATGTCCCTTAATGATATGAGATATATCCGTTCTGCAACGGACAAGCCATTAGATGTTCATCTTATGATTGAACATCCTAATACTCATATTAATCTGTTTCTTAATGCGCTTAAGGAAGGGGATACTGTGTATATTCATCCTGAGGCAGAATATCATCCGTCTACTACTTTACAGAAGATAATTGATGCAGGACTTGTTCCGGGCATAGCTATTAATCCTGGTACAAGTATTGAGACTGTGATGGAGATGCTGCAGATTGTAGATAAGGTTCTTGTTATGTCAGTTAATCCGGGTAATGCTGGTCAGATGTATCTTCCATATGTTGGCAAGAAAATTGAGAGACTTCTTAAGCTTCGTGAAGAAATGCACTTTGAGGTGTACTGGGATGGTGCATGTGGTGCGGATAAGATAGCAACATTTGCTCCTATGGGAGTGAAGGGGTTTGTTCTGGGAACAACAGTACTTTTCGGGAAGGGGAGACCATATGCTGATATATTAAAGGAGATAAGACAGTTATGATAATTGATAATGTTCCAGAGCAGATGTCAGAAGATGATGTTATAGAGCTGGCAAATGAATTTACTGAATATCTGGAGAATAGCGGAAATTTGTTTTTTCAAAATTATCAGTCATCTGGACTGACTTATGAGCATCTTATAGCTATGTTTTATGTGACGCGTGCAATGACTGGTGGTATGAGGTTATATAATTATTGTTATGATGCCGCCATTGAATGTGCAAAATGTAATATAAAACACAGGCTGACAGCCAATGAAAAGATAAAGGTCACATTTCTCCCAATATCAGCAGCAGAATGGCCGGCAGAATATATTTACAGAAAATTAGAGGCTGATGACAGATTTGAGCCGCAGGTGGTTCCTGTTCCGTTAATAGGAAGAACTAAGGAAGAACGAGGAAAGACATATTCACAGACTTATGATTTCTTCATGGCAGGTGGTTATAATGTGAAAAAAATATATGATTTCCAGACTGAGGAGATAATTGGCTGGGAGGAAATAGGTGGTATTCCTGATGTGGTGATAAATGTTACACCGTGGTATAGTGATATTGCAAAGAACTATCAGATTGCCAGATTGCCTTTATATGTGCTTAATGTGTATATTTCGTATGGACTTACTGTAGGTAATTCACAAGATAGGGTATATGCAGAAAAATTCATGTATAACAAAGATTTCATGAATGTTATGTGGAAGGTATATACTGAAACAAAGAAGGATTATACAGGTTTTCAGAAATATCAGGCACTAAAAGCAAAGAATGTAGTTAACAGCGGATATATTAAGATGGATTATTTTCTGGAAAAGCATGACTATTCAGAAGAAAGGCTTAGAAGTATATGGTCTGTTCCGGAGGGGACAGATATATACAGCTATAAGAAGATTCTCATTACACCACATTTTTCATTGGGAGATGATAATATATTATCTTTTTCAACATTTAATAAGAATATGTATTTTTATATATATCTGGCAAAGAAATATAAAGACAGTGTCTCATTTATATTCAAGCCTCATCCTAATCTTAGAAATTCCCTTGTTCTGGATGGATATATGAAATCAATTGAAGAATATGAGGCATATCTGGACGAATTCAGAAAGATGCCGAATGCATCTGTTTGTGAAGAAGGGGATTATCTGGCACTTTTTGATACTTCTGATGGTATTATCAATGACTCTATATCTTTTGTTGGAGAGTATATGTATGTTGATAAACCAATGCTGTTTCTTGAACGACCGGAACAGAGGTTTAATGAACTTGGAGAGGCTCTGATTAAGGCTCATTACAAAGTGGATGGACATGATTATATGGGAATTGACAGCTTTGTTAATGATGTTGTAATTAATGGAAATGATTATATGAAAAAGGAAAGAAAAGCTGTATTTTTAGAAGAATTGGATTATTATTCTAAGAATGGGATTAAGGCGTCTGAATATGTGTATAAGGATATTACGGATGGTTTGTTTAAGATGTAAAGGAGCGTTATGAATATAGCATTAGTGCTTGCCGGTGGAACTGGTACAAGACTAGGAACAGATATTCCAAAGCAGTATATTAGGGTCAATGGCAGGATGATTATTGATTATTGTCTTGAGACAATGGAACATTCAAAGGATATTGATGAAGTGTGGATTGTTGCAGATAAAATGTGGCAGCAGCACATTAAGAAAATTAATAAATTTAAGGGATATGCATGTCCGGGTAGTAACAGGCAGTTATCCATATATAATGGGCTTAGGGCAATTGAAGCTTCATTATCGGATGAGCAGAAAGATGTTAATGTTCTTATTCATGATGCAGCAAGACCGTTTCTAACAGATAAGCTTATACATGAGTGCGTTGAGGCAGTTGCCGGACATGATGGGGTACTTCCGGTTCTGCCTATGAAGGATACGGTATATTATAGTGAAGACGGGAAGGCAATTTCATCTCTTATTAACAGGAACAAAGTATATGCCGGACAGGCTCCGGAATTATTCAGATTAAAACCATATATTAAGGCAAATGAGACTTTACTTCCGGATAAGATTCTTTTAGTTAATGGTTCCACGGAACCTGCAATTATGGCAGGAATGGATATTGTGATGATTCCGGGAGATGAGAATAATTACAAGATAACAACGAAGGTTGATATGGATAGATTTACAGCAGAGTTTTAAGGGATAAGGTGTAATGAGGATGGAGAATATATATGAATATATAGCCAGACTGCAGTCAGAGGGGAAATGGCAGGAAAGCTTTGATGTGATAAGAGCAGGACTGAAAGATAATTATAATGATTATGAATTATATTTTGCTTTGGGAGAGTATTATCTTAAGGATAATATTGATAAAGCATATCTGTGCTATGAAAATGCGTTGTTTTATTGTGATAATAAAGATGACAGAGCATATATTTCAGGGGTTATGTCTGAAATAAGTTCATGTGGCATTAAAGTAAAACCTTTATCTATCGTGATTGTTTCATATAATTCTAAAGATGTAATGAAAGCCTGCATAAAGAGTATCCGTATCAATAATATTTCTTCAAGTTATGAAATTGTCGTTGTCGATAATGCATCAACAGACGGAGTTACAGAGTGGTTAGAGAGTCAGAATGATATCACATTAATAAAGAATCAGGATAATAAGGGATTTGGTGCTGCGTGTAATCAGGGGATTAAAGCATCAAGTCCTGATTATGATATATTTTTACTGAATAATGATACTGTTGTATCTCCTAATGCTATATTCTGGATGCGGATGGGGCTGTATGAGAATGACAGGATTGGAGCAACAAGCTGTATGTCAAATAATGGTGGATTTCAGAATATTACAGAAGTATTTGATTCTGTATCTGAGTACATATATTATGCCACGAAAAATAATATTCCGGAATATTATCCATACGAGAACAAAGTGTGGCTGGCTGGTTTTGCGGTTATTATAAAGCGTGATGTACTTGATCAGATTGGTCTGCTGGATTTAAGATATGGTAAAGGATATTATGAAGATGATGACATTGGAATCAGAATACAGAAGGCTGGATATCAATGTATTGTATGTCATAACAGTTTTATATTTCATTGTGGGTCTTTTAGTTTTAACAATGATGTGGAAGAGAAAAACAGACTGTCCAGAAATAATAGAAAAGTTTTTAAAGAAAAATGGGGATTTGATATTGATTATTATTCAAAATCACGGAATGAGATTATTCAATTTATAAAAGATGATGAAGATAAGCCTATTCATGTCCTTGAAATTGGATGCGGATGTGGGGCTACACTTGCAAAAATTAAATATTTATGGCCACATGCGGAAGTTAAAGGTATAGAGCTTATTGGGGCTGTGGCAGATATAGGGGCTAATAATTTGGATATAATACAGGGAAATATTGAAGAGATGGATGCGCTTCCATATCGTGATGATTATTTTGATTATGTTATATTTGCAGATGTGTTGGAGCATTTAAGAGAACCACAGAAAGTATTAGAGAAAATCAGAAGATATATGAAAAATGATGCAGCACTTATTGTCAGTGTTCCTAATTTTATGAATATAACGGTTATGCTGCCTTTGTTAAGAGGTAATCTGGAATATGCAGATGAGGGTATTCTGGATAAGACTCATCTTAAGATGTTTACTATGAAGTCGTGTGTTGAAATGCTTACACAGGCGGGATATTCTGCTGAATATAGAGGAGTTGTGTCTGGTAAGGCTTTAGGAATAGATGTATCTGATGAAGAAAAAAATCAGTTTATTAATGCATTACAATGTATATCAGGCTCAGCAGATATAGAGCAGTTTGATGCATATCAGTATATATTTAAAGCAAGAGTTATGAAGTAAAAGGAAGGTTTCGGGAGAACAATAATTATGAAAGCACAGGTATTACATGGTATAGGAGACATACGGTATGAAGAGACTGATAAGCCCCGGATAGAGAAAGGCTGGGTATTAGTAAAGGTAAAGGCAGCAGGAGTATGTGGCTCAGATATTCCAAGAATATATAAAACCGGTGCACATGTTCATCCAATTGTTACCGGGCATGAATTTTCAGGTGAAGTTATAGAAACAGCAGATGACAATTTTTCATGGAGGGGAAAGAGAGTAGGAATATTTCCGCTGATACCATGTGGAGAGTGTATAAACTGTAAGAAAAAGATGTATGAAATGTGCAGTAATTATAATTATCTTGGTTCAAGGTGTAACGGCGGTTTTGCTGAATATGCAGCTGTACCAGAATGGAATCTTATTGAACTTCCGGATAATGTATCTTACAAGCAGGCTGCAATGATGGAACCAATGGCTGTTGCAGTGCATGCAATGAGAAGATTTTATATAGAAAAGGATTCATCTGTGTGTGTTATAGGACTGGGAACAATAGGACTTCTGCTTACGATGTTTCTTAAAGCTGAAGGAATACAAAATGTTTATGTTGAGGGTAATAAAGACATGCAGAAGCATTTTGCACAGAAACTTGGAGTTGATGACGAACATTATAATGTAGATAATGTTGTGGCAGATTATGTATTTGAATGTGTTGGAAAGAATGAGACAATAAACAGGGCAATAGAACTTGCTGCACCAGCAGGAAATATTGTGCTAGTTGGTAATCCATATTCTGAGATGAATATACCAAAGGATACATACTGGAAGATATTAAGAAAACAGTTAAAGCTTAGTGGAACGTGGAATTCATCATATGCAGGAGAATCAGGTGATGACTGGCATTATGTGCTTAATATGCTTGCAGATGGACGGATTGATCCGGAACAGTTTATAACGCATGAATATCCGCTTGACGCAATTCAGAAAGGGATGGAAATTATGCGTGATAAATCGGAAGATTATGTGAAGGTTATGTGTATATCATAGAATGATTATCTGGAGAGGTTATTATGGTAATAGATATTCTTTCTCCTGTAGGTGGAAGATGTGGTGGTATTGAGAATGTAATAAGAGCATGGACTAAGAATCTGCCGCGTGAATTATATGATGTAAGAGTTATTCATATGTCTTCAGGAATAAAATATCTTGAAGGATATGATAGGGCATATGCATTTGACGCATGCGAAGAAGTGGATATTAATGCAAGACTTACACATTTTACAAGAAATTATGCAGGGTTTATTAATCTGTATGGAAAACCGGATATATGCGTAGCTGTTAACTGGCCAGCAATGTGTGTTGTGGCAGATGCGGTTAAGAGACTTTTAAAGCTGGATTTCAGGATTGTTTCATGGGTTCATAGCAGCATAGATGAATATGAACAATCTGGGTTTGGCAGTGTCAGGGAGATGCTTATGGCAGATGCTCATATATGTATAAGCAGAAGTAATGAGCGAAGAATTAAGGAATTATGTCCGGATGCTGTTACATATTATGTCGGAAATCCTGTTAATATGCAGGAGTTTATAGAAAAGCCTATTGATAATAATACTCTGTGTTATGTTGGAAGACTTCAGGATGTCAAGCGGGTTGATGTTATACTTGAAGCTTTATACAGAGCAAGACACAAGTGGAAGTTCAAGATTGTCGGTTCAGGGGAGTCAGAAGATGAACTTAAGGAGATTGCAGCATATCTTAAGCAGCAGGATCAGGTGCAGTTTCTTGGCTGGAAGGATTCACCATGGGAGTATTGTAAAGATGCTTCTGCACTGGTATGTGCTTCGGAATATGAAGGGTTTATGTTGACAGGTGCTGAAGCCTTGTCGATGGGAATGACAGTTATATCTACTCCTGTTGACGGGGTTATTGACTATGTACGGCATGGTGAGAATGGATATTTCTTTAAAAATGAGGATGCAATAGGTCTTGCACATTTGTTGGATGAGATATATGAAGGAAAAGTTAAACTGTGTGATAGAATTGATTGCAGAAAATCAGTTGAAATGTACAATATAGATAATTATTTTGACAATATCAAAAGAATATTGGAGGATATGAGATGACATTTTATAATGTATGTCCTGCAGAGATTGAAAGCGGCGGACCGGAGCTTGCACATCAGATGTGCCACAGGCTTAATGATGCAGGCTTGGAAGCATATATGTATTACATAAAATCTAATGATATTAATCCTCAGGATGTGAATGCAAGCGACAAATATATTAAATATAATACATTTCATGCAAAGCAGTTATCTGAGATAGAACAGGACACCAGTGTTGTTGTGTTTAATGAAGGAGCAACGGGACTTATTCCCTTGATAAAACATTGCCATAAAGTACTCTGGTGGATGAGTGTTGATAATTATCTTATTAATACAGATGGCAGGGATATTGATGTTATAAGAAAAGAAGTTGTACTACATCTGGTACAGTCAAAGTATGCATATGAGTATGTGAGAGATGTTGTAGGTGCTGATGAGAAGAATATAATGTATGTATCAGATTATATCGGTGATATATATATGACAGAAGTACCCGAGATTCTAAGGCAGAATATTGTTCTGTATAATCCCAAGAAAGGACTGGACAGAATTAAGCCAGTTATGGAGAGAACTTCGTCATGGCTCAAATGGATTCCACTTATAGGACTTACAGAGGAAGACATGACTGCCTATATGCATATTGCCAGAATATATATCGATTTTGGAGGACATCCAGGGAAGGACAGGATTCCAAGAGAAGCTGCAGTATGCGGTTGTTGTGTAATAACTAACCGCAGGGGAAGTGCCGGATATTACGAAGATGTACCGATTCCGGACAGATATAAATTTGAGAATGAAACAGATTATGAAGGTATAGAGAATTGCATGCATTATATATGTGATAACTTTTATGAAGCAAGGAAGGATTTCGAATATTATATAGATCAGATAAAACAGGAAAAATCAAAGTTTAATGATGATGTGGTAAAATTTTCAAATTTTTTTATGAACAGGGGTTAAGTATTTCATGATGGCTCCGATAAATAATACATAAGTGATAAACATTATTTAGTAATCACTATTTAATCTGTACAGTAAAGATTAGATATTATATAGGAGATTTATTATCAAGGAGGAATTACATTATGGTAGTACAGCACAATCTTTCAGCTATGAACACAAACAGACAGATGGGAACAGTAACAAGTGCCCTTTCTAAGTCTACAGAGAAGTTATCTTCAGGTTATAGAATTAACAGAGCAGCAGCCACTTTGGGAGGCTTGGACGGCGACTGATAGTTCTCCACAGTGTAGATGTTAAACAACTGCGCATTGCCGTTGCTGTCATTAGGCCCCCAGTTCGCATACAGCTGGAGCTGCGTGCCCGGAGTCGCATAACCGCCTGTGCAGTCTATCACAAGCCAATTGCCGGACGCGACCGAGTCCTTCGCCACCAGCTTGCAGAGGCCATTGTAGTAAGCGACATACCAATAGCAGCTCGAGGTCAGCTTGTTGCTTGTTGTGATTTTTGCCTGTGACGCGCAATTGCCCTCGTAGCAGAGGTAGTAACCGCTGTATATATTCTGAATCACATAGCTGTTGTCAAAGCCCATGCGGGTAAATATCCAGATCACATTCGGGTCAGACGAGCCGGAGTTGACGATTTTCACATCTTGCTTTGCATTTTGATCATAGCACGTTCCGGTGGGCATCCATTTGTCCGCGCGGATGATATAACGGTAGATATTCGTGCCGATGTCGATAAAATCCGGCTTGTACACAGCACTGGAGAAATCCGGGCGGATGACGCCGAGATACGGATTCGTGAATCCATTATACTTGACGTTCGTGACATTGACGACTTTGCGCTGATAGGCATAGTTCTGGTGCCAGGTGCTATAATCCGATTCATAGATTGCAACATGGCCATACTTGTTGTCGCTGCTGCTGCCATAGACCAGAATGTCGCCCTTCTGCGGCTGGGCATTGGGAATTCTCGTCCAGCCGGCGGGGAGATCATTATACCAATAATCCACGCCATTGCCGCCGGGAGACGTCTGGCCGAGGTACGAGTAGTAGGCATAGATCAGAGCCACACACTCGCCGCTACCGACGGGTTGCCCGTTCAGACTTCTGACCCAGTTGATCGCATCGTCCGCTGTTTTGCCGTTGGTCGAGGCAAAGGCCACCGTCGGCAGCAAACCGACGATTAGGATCACGGCAAGTACAAGACTGAGTACACGTTTTTTCATACGTCATCTTCTTTCTATCAAATCTATCTCTTTACGGATGCACCTTCGCACAGGTTCACTTTCTCTGTAAGAAGTATATATTCACAAATATATTTGGTCAAGAAATTTTAATAAATCAATGTGAGACAATATGGCGAATTTTCAGTCGTTGCTCGCGTCCGGCTTTCATATTTGTGCACAAGACAGCGCCCCGCTTGCGGGAAGCGGGGCGCTGTCTTATGCAACCTACATTATTTACTGCGCGTCCTGCGCATCGGCCTTGACCTCGATGACCTTGATCTGCGGCGCGGTATAGTCCGTCTCTTTGACGATAGTGTCCGTGATCGTGGCGACCTGCGCCGTGCTCAGTCCATCGGCCGGCGCAGGTACGGCGACCGTGATGCCCTCATCCGTGATATAGACCACGCACTCGGAAAAATCCTTGGCCAGCAGGAGATTTTCGATCTGCGTCTCGGTCATGGAATCGCTCGCCATGGCAGAGATGGCGCTCATGGCGCTGTCGATCGTTGCCTGTGAAGCACCCTCGGCCGTCGACGCCGACTGGAGCAGCGACAGCGCCTCGTCGCGTGACTGCTGGCGCGTCAGGCGCGCCTTGGCAAAGTAATCGTCGGAGGCCGACGCCGACGCTGCGGCCGCATCCTCCTCCGCCTTGACCGCCGCCGTGGCGGCGTCCTCGGCAGCGGCCATTTCGGCGTCCGCTTTCCCCCACTGGGTGTTGTACGACCAGTTAAAGTAGATCGCGGCGCAGACAAACAGCAGCACCACAATGATCGCAATGTTTCGTTTGGTTTTTTTCATAGTCGCCCTCCCGTTATTTAGATTGCGAATCCGGCTGCTTTCTGAGAACGGAAATGTGATCCGTGCTCAGGCCGGTAAACTGTGCCACTGCCAGCGTAACGGCGAGCTGCACCTGCGGCGAGTCTGCCCCGTCGCAGACGATGACCGCACCGAGGTACTGCGGACTGACTGTCTTAAGCTCCACTGCCTCCTGTGCCCCGCCGCCGGCGGAGATAATGGTCGGTTCTCCGGCGTCGTCCGTCGCCAGCTCCCGCTCGGCCGAGCAGCGGTAGGACAGCAGCACCTGCACTTGTCCGGCGCCGTTGATCTGCTGCAGGAGCTGCGTGAGGCGCTGCTCCTCGGCCTGAATGGCCTGCGTCTGGGTCTGCTCGGAAACGGTCGATGCCTGCGTCGTCTTGGCTTTTGCCTTGCTGCCGGTCGGCAGCAGGAGCAGGACCAGCCCCGCGAGCAGGATGATGAGAACGTATTTGTACTTGGCTGCGAAAGCGCTGAGTTTTCGTGTGTTCATGATGTGCTGCTCCATTCCTGCCGCGCGCGCGGAATCCCGAGGTCGGCCTCGATGATCTGCGCCAGGCGGCTGTTTTCTGCTGCCGGCCCGGATGTGATCAGACGGACGGACTGCGGATACCAATAACCTTCGGTGCTCCACCGCAGTGTGACCTGCGCATCGTCGAGTGCGGCGCCGCACTGCGCGGCTTTGTCCAATATATATGTGCGCATTTCCGATTCTATGACCGTGCGCTGCAAACGCTCGCTGCTGTCAGATACCGCGCCGGCTGCTGACACCGAGACGTGATAGTCCTGCAGCGTACCGGCATAGGCGTCGTAATCGAAAGTCACCAGCGGTGAGAACAGCAGGCACGTGAGCGCAATGCCGCCGGCCAGCTTCGTGATACGCCGCAGGCTCTCCGACGTCGGAAACAGCGACGCCAGCGCCGCCAGCAGCGCCACACCGGCCAGGCTGAGCAGCCAGGCACGTACAGATTCCATCATCCCGTCACCGCCTTCATACTCGACACGATCGAGAGAAATAAAATGAGCGATGCTACACCGACCATCCCCAGCAGGAAGCCATACACGTCCGCAAAACCGTCGATCAGCCGGCCGACGCGCTTGTCCGCAAAGGACTCGGCGATACCGGCCGCGAGCTTGTACAAAACATAATGCACGGCAAGCTGGAGATACGGCGTGACGCACACCGCAGCAACACTGACGACGCCGACGATGCCGATGCCGCTGCGCAGGATCGCGGCGCTGGAAGTGACCGTGGACGCTGCATCGGCCACGATGCTGCCGACGACCGGGAGTGCGGCAGAGACGGCCGTCTTGACCGCCTTGGCCGCGGCTGCATCTGCCGAGCCGGTGAGGATGCCCGTCAGCGACAGATAGAGCGTGAACACGCTTGCAAAGCCGATGAGCAGCAGCCGGAACGCCTTGCGCAGCAGGCCGCTGAGGGACGCGAGCACGTCGTTTTCGAGCGTCGTGCCGCAGATGACCGTACCCGCGTACAAATAAAGAAGTGGCAGGAGCACTGCCGTCTCGGCGGACAGGAGCACGTCCAGAAACAATGACGTCGCCGCATATTTTGCTGCCGCCGACGTCGCTGCGCCGCTTGCCGCCGCAGCGGCGCACATGCTCGGCAGCAGGATCTTGGAAAAATCGCGCAGCGTGGCAAGCGCGCCGCTGCCTGCGGTGATGCACGAGGTCACGTGGGTAGCACTCAGCGCGGCGACCGCTACCGTGCCGGCCATCTGCGTGACTTTCCCGCAGGCTCCGCTCACCGAGATAGACGCGCACAGCGCCGACAGGAACACGACCGCCAGCAGAAGCGCCGCATTGCGTGCCGCTGACGCGACGGCTCCCCCGCCCTCGTGCAGCACATAAGCCCACAGCTTTACGAGCAGGGACTGCGGCTGTGCGGCATCCGCGACGGACAGCGCACCGAAGGCATCGTAAGCCTGCTCCGGGAGCGCGTATTCCAGCGACGCCGTGCCGAAATCCTCCGCCTGCTCGGCCGCGACGTCATAGGCAAGCGCGCCCGGTGTGCACGCCGCCAATACCAGCAGCACAGCCAGAAACACAAGCAACCGCTTTTTCATAGACATTCTCCGATCATGGTCAAAAACGTGCGCATCAGCGGCAGCGCGGCATACAGCGCGGCCGCCACGCCCACGAGCTGTACCGCACAGGCGCCGGCAGCCTGTCCGGCGTCCTTGCAGAGGCTCTCCCCGATCATTGTCAGGATACTGATGGTCATGCACTTGAGCAGCGGGCCGGTGTAGACGCCGGACAGGCCGCTGAGCGCGATCGCATCGCGGAAAAACGCCGCCAGCGGCTCCAGCAGACCGATGCACAAAAGCAGCGCCAGCAGCGCCGCCGCGATGCTCAGCAAAAGCGACATGCCCGGCACGGTCTTATAGACCGTTGCGGCGGCAGCGGCGGCAATGACCACGATGATGATCGCCTGAAAGACCGGCTCCATCACAAGGAAAACAGGCTCTTGATCAGGTCGAACAGCTCGCTGATCTTCTGGATCACCAGTACCAGCACCACAACAAGCCCGGCAATGGTCGTCATGAGCGCCTGTTCGTCGCGCCCGGCGCGCGAGAGCAGAATATTGAGCACGGCGACCAGGATCCCGATCGCCGCGATCTTAAAGACAAGGTCAACGTCCATAAGCGCCTCCTGTGTAAATCAAAACAGCGCCACGGCGGCGAGCAGACCGAGCGTCGCGCCGAGACCGCAAAACAGTTTGCCGCGCTGTGCCGTGTCCGTCTGCATCCGTGCGGCAGCAGCCTGCAGTGTCACTATGCAGGCGTCCAGCGCACAGCGCTGGAGCTGCGCGTCATACTTTCCGAGCTGTTCGCCCAGCGTCAGCAGTGCCGCACGTACATCGGGCGCAAGCATGTCCAGCGCCTGAAACGCAGCCGACCAGCTCTCGGAAAACGGCCGGTCGCCGTCCGTGATACCGTCTGCAAGCGCGGCGTACTGTGCGCTCAGCGGCTCCGGTGCGCTCGCCGCCAGATGGCGCAGCGCCTCCGGCAGCGGCAGCAGACGGCCGACAATATCGCTGCGCAGCAGATTCAGGCTGTCGATCACCGACGTGAGCAGGCGTAGGCGCAGCCGCAGCTCCTGCCGCAGTGCGAACCCGGCGGCCGTGCTGCCCAGAAACAGCAGCGCCGCCCCCAGCCAGTGCAGCCACGTCATGTCAGGTCCTCAACGGTATAGACACGCTCGCCGCCGCTGCGCGTGATGCAAACGGCGCGGCGGAAAATATGCTCGTCCAGCAGCGCGCGGTACAGTGCCCGGTGCCGCAGCGCCGCGACGCTCTGCGCATGCGCCGTTGCCAGCAGCGCGACGCCGCAGCCGGCGGCGATGCGGATGGCTTCAATGTCCTCCGGCGCGCTGATCTCGTCAAAGGCCAGCACGTCCGGCCGCATGGCGCGCAGGAGCATCATGCAGCAGGCCGCCTTCTGTCCGCTGGTCATCACGTCCGTATTCGCCCCGACGTCAAACTGCGGCGCGCGGTTCTGCACGGCCGCGATCTCGCCGCGCTCGTCCATGAGCGAAATGCGCGTGCCCAGATCGGACAGGCAGCGCACGCACTCGCGTAGCAGCGTCGTCTTCCCGTTTCCGGGCGGCGAGAGGATGAGCGTGCTGCAAAACCCATCCTTGAGCAGCTGCGGCAAAAGCGCATCGGCGCAGCCGGGCAC
>OLNQ01000745.1_pt1 | contig 33768 bp, 28 predicted proteins | sample 1672821 | NCBI WGS metagenome assembly OLNQ01 (sample SAMEA3136727, study PRJEB25190) | human gut metagenome | biome: human gut; feature: human-associated habitat; material: faeces | place: Austria | collected 2013 | reverse complement strand
CCACCATAGCCGCCACAAGCGACAGCTTGAATATCACATGGAAAATCTGACGGGCGGAACCCCTCCCGTCAGATACCTACTCTGTGTAGTCCCTTGTAAACTGTACTTTATTACCTTTAAAACCACAGATATAAACGATATTATTACAAATACGGTTGGGACTATAATCAGATATTTTATTGCACGCTGGATAACAGGTAGTTAAAAAAAAGAGTATTGCTAAATTCAAAAATGAGTGACTTTTATGTAATATGCAGTTCTGTCGTAGTTATTATGTTCTTGTTTCAACCTTTTGTTTCATCATTATTATGGGAAATGGCAGTGTAACTTCAAGTTTGGTTAAATATAGAGAGAAATGTTATACCTCGGCTAAAAAGATACAATATTAGATGTTTCATGAGCAGTATTTGAGTTTATTTTAAATTCAGGTATTGCTTTTTTATTTATGCAAAGTTTCACGGGGCCGCTGGTATTTTTTCTCATGTTCATTTATAATTGCTGATAGAGAAAACTGGAAAGAACACCCAATGAATCAGAAAGTAGAGAGTATAAACACATGAAAAAAAGAATTTACAGCATGATATTAATATTAATGACCGGACTTTGTGCCGGATGTGGCAAAGAAGGAGTAAAAAATAATAATACAGGAATAGAAAGCGAATCTTCCCAGGTGGAAGATTCGGTCAGTTTTGAAAACACAGAAGACACAGAAAGCACAGAAGACACAGAAAGCACAGAAAATACAGAAAGTACAGAATACAATGACGTCGTATTAAATGAAGAAACGGATTTTACTTATGACTATTCGGAGGACATCAAAGCGGATGTTGACAATGTGGTATCAGGTTCCGCATCACTGCAGGACGAATTGAAGAATATTGAGAACATCGTAAAGAAATATACGCCGCTGGCGCAGGCAGCCCAGACACAGACAGAAATGAATCTGTCATCCAGATGGTTTTTCGACATATGGGATACGGAATTAAATAACCTTTGGAGCAGATTCAGTGATCTGGCAGATCCGCAGACAAAGGAGAAGATCCTTACAGAACAGAGAAACTGGATCGACATGAAGGAAGAAGTGACCTTGCTTGACATTGGATCTTACGAAGAAAATGGCAGTATGTATCCGCTTCTTCAGAATTCTTATCTGGAGGAGATCACGAAGAACAGGGCTTATGTTATTGCAAATGAGCTGGCAAAGATAAAGGGGGAATCCTTTGTTATGCCGGAAAAATCAGCAAAGTACGGTCTGTTTGTGGACAATCAGGGGACTGGCAGCGTATACAGTTCCCTGATCACCAGACAGGGGCTGGAAGGAGAGGATGAAGCGCTTATCTCCATTTACAGAGAGGGAGAAACAAAAGGAACATTTGTTGACAATGGAAACGGGGAGCTGGCTTTCACATCAGATGACGGAAGTGTAAAAGGAACCATCAAAATCAACGGATGGGATGGCGCAAGTTTCAAGGTTACAGAGACATCAGGAGAGGCTGTTTTTTCTGCAGGAGAGGAGGTCAATTTTCCGTTTGCATTTTGACAGCATTGTTTGATATGTTGTTTGTAATGATTCAGCGATATAACAGACAAAGAATCATGAAACTCGTAAATCGGCAGTTGCGGAGGTGAATAAAATATATGCTGAATGTGAAAAATGCTGATATGGCAGATTTTGAACAGATTATGAAAATTTATAAATATGCACAGGATAATATGATAAAGTCCGGAAATCCTGCACAATGGGGGCATTTTTATCCGGATGCAGAGCTAATAAAATCTGATATTTGTCAGAATGTATGCAGGGTAATATATGACAAAGATGGGATACATGGGGTATTTGCATTGTTTAAAGGTGCAGAACCTGCTTATAAGCATATTGAGAATGGGAATTGGCTGAATGAAGAGCCTTATCTTACTATTCACAGACTTGCTGGGGATGGTCAGGTGCATGGTTTGTTTCAGTGTGTTTTAAATTATTGTAAAAATATTTCTCAAAATATCAGGGCAGATACCCATGCGGATAATCAAATCATGCAAAAGCTGATGGAAAAGAATGGTTTTATGAAATGCGGTATTATATATGTTAAAAATGGAACACCAAGAATTGCATATCATTGGACTGCTTCATAACTTTCAGTTGTGCGTCCGGCAAAGGGCAATTAACCTGGCAGGTGCAAATTCTCTCTGATACATGATATGACAGTGGAAATTTCCTGAATTGACAAAAAAGTTAGAATAGACTAACATGCAAAATAGAATGACAGAGCAGAAAGGGGCGGGAAATGGAAAGAGAGAAGAAAAAGAGGGCAATGATTGCGGGAATGGTCTCAATGACATACTGGTGCCGTTTATGGTATATTATCTGGTCGCAGATATCGGAATGCCTGTGGTAATTGCTGATGTTTTTGACGGCATTTCTTTTATTACAGGATTCGGGTGTGAAAAATTTGTCAATCAAGAAGTTTAAATGCGCTATTTGACTCCAACCCGCAGGATAACATTTTTCAAAAGAAATAATGTGTGATACAATATTTTAAGATTGAATTTTCAGGAGAAAACAGATGTCCCTACAATTTATATTTGGCAATTCGGGCAGCGGAAAATCGGATTTTCTGTATGATTCCGTGCTGAAACAGGCGAAAGAAAATAAAGAGCAGCAGTTTTTAATCATTGTGCCGGAGCAGTTTACCATGCAGACACAGCGGGAACTGGTCGAGAGGCAAAAACAGCATGCAATCATGAACGTGGATGTGCTCAGTTTTGCAAGACTCGCATACCGCGTCTTTGATGATCTTGGAAAACGAAATGTGGTTGTGCTGGAAGAGACCGGAAAAAATCTTGTACTGCGCAAGGTGGCAGAACAGAAAAAAGCAGAACTGAAAGTGCTTGGTGCGAATATGAATAAGATGGGATATGTCGGCGAGGTAAAATCCCTGATCTCAGAGCTGATGCAGTATAATGTCAGTCCGGATGCGCTGGCAGAGTTTTTGGAGAAAGAACCGCTTGGGGAGGGACTGCGCTTAAAAATGAAGGATGTCCTCACGATGTATCAGGGATTTACGGAGTATTTAAAGGGCAGATATATCACGGCAGAGGAAGTGTTAGAGCTTCTTTATGATGTGGCAGAAGAGTCCGAACTGCTTCGTAATAGTGTGATCGTGTTGGACGAGTTTACCGGATTTACACCGATCCAGAACCGTCTGATGGAAAAACTGCTCGTGCTGGCAAAGAAGGTCAGCGTGTCTGTCACGATGGATGTCAGGGAAGATTTTTACCAGTGCAGGGGTGTACATGAACTTTTTGCCATGAGTAAAAAAACGGTGGCGTCGCTACTGAAAGTGGCAGAACTGTGCAAAGTTCCGGTGGAGGAGCCGTTGGTACTGCCGACCGGAAAACAGAGGCGCTATGCCAATGCTGCCGACCTTTATTTTATGGAGCAGAATCTCTTTCGTCCGGGAGCGGGAAGCTACAGATACAAAGCACCGGAACAATCTATGCAGCATATCCGCATCACGTCCCTGAAAAATCCGAGGGAAGAATTAAAATTTGCTGCCCGCGAGATCGTGCGCCTGACGAGGGAGAATGGTTACCGTTACCGGGATATCGCAGTCGTGACAGGGGATGTGCAGCAGTATGGCAATTATGTGCCGGAGATCTTTGAGCAGTACCATATCCCGTACTTTATTGATCAGACGAAAAATATTTTGTTCCACCCGTTTATCGAGTGTATCCGGGCGATCTTAGAGATGATCGAATATGATTTTTCTTATGAAAGTGTGTTCCGGTTTTTGCGGTGCGGGCTTGCAGCGAGAGTCGTGACCGAGGCAAAAAATTCCGACAAGGAGCCAGATCCGGCTGCAACGGAAGATTTGACGCAGCAGCCGGAAACAGGATCCCATGGACTTACAGAACAGGAGATCGACCGCCTGGAAAATTATGTCCTCGCACGGGGCATCCGCGGTGCATCCCGCTGGAGCAGACCGTGGACGTTTGTAATGCCGGATGGGACATTGGAGGATATGGCACGGTTAAATGAGATCCGTGAGGCGGTTTATGAGAATTTTAAGCCGCTGCTTGAGGCATTCCGTGGAAAAGACAATACGGTCAGCACACAGACCTATGAGTTATACAGTCTGATCAGACGGCTTAACATGGAGCAGTTATTAAAGGAGCGTGGAAACTTTTTCGAGGCGCATGGCAATCAGGCGCGGGCAAAGGAATATGACCAGATCTATAAAATCGTGATGGATCTGCTCGACAAAGTGACGTCTCTGCTGGGCGATGAGACGATGACGATCCGGGAATACAGTGATATCTTAGATGCCGGATTTGAGGCGGCAAAAGTCGGTATTATCCCGCCGGGCAACGACACGGTGACAGTCGGGGATATCGAGAGAACCCGTCTGAACCATGTAAAAATCTTATTTTTTGTCGGTGTCAACGACGGAGTTGTGCCGAAAGCAGGGAATCAGGGTGGCATTATTTCCCAGTTTGAGCGTGAAAAGATGGCAGAATATCACCTGGAACTGGCGCCGGGCGCAAGGGAAAAAGTATTTATCCAGAAGTTTTACCTGTATTTAAATATGACAAAACCGTCCGAGCGGCTGTATGTGACATTCTGCCGCGTCAACTCCGATGGAAAAGCACTGCGGCGTTCGTATCTGATCGGGACACTCTTAAAACTGTTCCCACAGCTTGCGGTGGAAGAACCGTCCGAGGAGGAGACATTAGAAGGTGCACTGACTGCGGAAAGTGCCCTGCCGTTTCTGATGGAAGGGCTGACAAAACCGGTGGAGGATGAAGAGGCATGGACTGCACTTTTGGCATGGTACCTGTCGGATGAGGGTGAACGGGAAAAAGTAATGCAGCTTTTTGATGCGGCGTTTGGCGCCCATAAAGATGATGCGATCAGCAAGGCAGTCACGAAAGCTTTATATGGGAATACCTTAGAAAACAGCGTGACAAGGCTCGAACAGTTTGCTGCCTGTGCGTTTGCTCATTATTTAAGTTATGGACTGCGGCTTAAAGAACGGGAACTGCAGCAGTTTGCGAGTGTGGATATGGGAAATATTTATCATGATGTGTTAGAGCGTTTTGCAAAGGGCATAGAGCTGTCGGATTATACCTGGTTTGATATCCCGGAGAAAGCGCAGGAAGCCCTGCTTTCCCAGAGCATGGAAGATGCGATCGCAGGCAGCGGGATCGGGGACGTATTCGAGGACGCAAGAAACAGTTACCTGTTAAAGCGGATGGAGGCAACGGCAAAACGGACGATCTGGGCACTGATGTTACAGGTGCGGAAAGGAAAGTTTGTGCCGAGCGGTTTTGAGGTGTCATTTTCGCGCGCCGGGCGGCTGGATGCGGTGCAGTTTCAACTGGGTGAAGATGAAAAAATGCGTCTGCGCGGCAGGATCGACCGCGTTGATACTTACGAGACAGACGATAAGGTCTATGTAAAAATCATTGATTATAAATCGGGCAACACCACTTTTTCACTTTTAAATTTTTATTATGGACTGCAGCTCCAGCTTGTCGTCTACATGAATGCGGCACTGGAACTCACAAAGAAAAAATATAAGGGAAAAGATACGGAACCTGCAGGTATTTTTTATTATCACATCACAGATCCGATGGTGGATGCGGATGGTCAGGAGTCCGAGGAGGAGATAAGACGGAGTATTCTAGAACAGCTTAAAGTGGGAGGTCTGGTCAATGAAGATCCGGAAATCTATGGTGCGATGGATACTGATTTTTCAGGCACATCGACAGTGATCCCGGTAGCCTTAAAAGCGGACGGCTCCTTAAAGGCGACATCTAAGACGGCGAGCACCTATGAGTTTGGACTGATGTCCGATTATGTGCGAAAGAAGATTGAGCATGTGGGAAAAGAGATCTTTGCCGGAAATGTGGCGGTAAAACCTTACCTGTTAGGAGACAGGAGCGGCTGCGATTACTGTCCATATCACACGATCTGCGGATTTGATGTACGCATGCCGGGATTTTCCTATCAGCAGTTTGAAAAATTTGACAGCAGTGAGGAGATCCTTGCACATATCCGGGAAGAGATTGGAGAGCCGGGAAAAAATCCGGACGGTGAATAAATGTGATGTGACAGGTGCAAAAATAAAAAGTCAGAAACGGAGCAAAACATGGGAATGACATGGACAGATGACCAGCGAAAGGTCATCGAACTCAGAGACAGAAATATATTAGTTTCCGCGGCAGCAGGTTCCGGTAAGACTGCGGTGCTCGTGGAACGTATCATAAAGATCATTACGGATAAAGAGCATCCGGTCGATATTGACCGTCTTTTGATCGTGACATTTACGAATGCGGCAGCTGCGGAGATGCGCGAGCGAATCGGGAATGCGTTGGAAAATGCTCTGAAAGAAAATCCGGATGATGAGCATTTACAGCGGCAGCTCTCCCTGTTGCACAATGCCCAGATCACGACGATCGACAGCTTCTGTCTGTATGTGATCCGCAATCATTTTCATGAGATCGATCTCGAACCGAATTTCAGAATCGGGGATGAGGGCGAGTTGAAACTGTTAAAAGAGGACGTGCTCGCAAAGGTGCTGTTGAAAAATTATGAGGAGAGTGCGCCGGAATTTTTAGCATTTGTGGACGGATATGCATCCGGCAGAAATGATGCGGCGCTCTCCGGCATGATCTTACAGCTCTATGAGTTTTCAAGGAGTTATCCATGGCCAAAGAAATGGCTGCTTGCGGCGGCAGAAAGCTATGGCATAGAGGATGAGGCATCTTTGGAAAGCGCAGCTTTCATGCAGTCGCTTCTTCAGAACTTAAAACGGGTGTCAGAGGATCTTGTGGCACTTTCCGGGCGGGCATACAAACTGACGCAGGACGATGACGGGCCGGATATGTATGCGAAAGCATTAGAGGGCGACCTGGAAAAATATAAGGAGATCGCTGCGAGTGAAAGTTTTGCGGATTTTTATCAGAATTACCGCAATTTATCCTATGACAGGCTTGCTTCCTCCCGTGGATTTGACGGAAACGAAGAAAAATTAGAGATGGTCAAAAAACTGCGAGAGATGGGAAAGGATGCGGTCAAAAAAATAAACCGCCAGTATTTTTTCACATCACCGGAGATCATGGCGGAGCAGATGAAAAAGACGGCGCCGATGGCGGCAGAGTTAGTGCGTCTGACATTGGAATTTGACGAGACGTTTACGGCAGAAAAACGGCGGAAAAATCTGGTGGATTTCCATGACCTTGAGCACTTTGCGTTAAATATCTTTGTCGATGAGGAGACCGGCAAAGTCAAAAAGACTGCCGAGGAGTTCCGGGATAATTTCAAAGAGATCATGATCGACGAGTACCAGGACAGCAATGAGGTGCAGGAGACAATCTTACGTGCAATTTCACGGGAGGAGCGCGGTGAATACAACCTTTTTATGGTCGGGGATGTCAAACAAAGTATCTACCGTTTCCGTCTGGCAAGACCGGAACTATTCATGGAAAAATACGATACTTACAGCCTGACGGATGCAAAAATGCAGCGCATTGACCTGCATAAAAATTTCCGAAGCAGAAATGAAGTACTCGATTTTTCCAACGATATTTTTTACCGCATCATGAAGCGCAATCTTGGAAATGTGGAATATGATGCGGATGCAGCACTTTATCCGGGAGCTTCTTATCAGGAAGAAACGGACATGTTCACACCGGAAATTTTACTGGTGGACGGGGATGATGAACTGTTGGATGATGCTGCAGCGGATGATAAGAAACTGTTAGAAGCACGGATGATTGCAAAAAGGATCAAAGAGCTTATGGGAACGCAGAAGGTGACCGACAAGGCAACCGGGGAACTGCGTCCGGTGCAGTATTCGGATATGGTCATTCTGCTGCGAAGCCTGAGCGGATATGCAGACCGTTTTGCTGCTGTGTTAAATGATGCAGGAATTCCGGCACATACTGTTTCGGCGACAGGATATTTCAGTACGGTGGAGGTGCAGACCGTGCTCTCCATGCTTCGTATTTTGGATAATCCGAGACAGGATATCCCGCTGACAGCGGTGCTTCGTTCACCAATCGCAGGACTTTCGGATGAGGAACTTGCAAAATTGCGTTTAAAAGACAAGGATGTCAGATTTTACGAGTGTGTTTTGGAGGAATGTGAGCGTCTGAAACAGGAAGCGGAGGAAAATCCGGGACAGGGCAGGGATGATTCCGAAGAAAAGTTATACCGGTTTTATGTTACCTACGAAAAACTGCGGCAGCTTGTGCCGGATACACCGATCCATGAGCTGATCGAACTGCTGTTAAAGGAGACAGGTTACGGCGATTATGCCGCAGCAATGCCAGCCGGAGACAGGCGTCATGCAAACCTTTTAATGCTGGTGGAGAAGGCGATCGCCTATGAAAATACCAGTTACAAGGGACTGTTTCATTTTGTGCGCTATATTGATGAACTGCAGAAATACGATGTGGATTTCGGCGAGGCAGATCTGATCGGGGAAAACGAAAATGTCGTGCGCATTATGAGTATCCATAAGAGTAAAGGACTGGAATTTCCGGTCGTATTTGCCGCCGGGATGGGAAAAAACTTTAACCGCCAGGATACAAGAAGCCGTCTGGTATTGCACCCGGAACTTGGCATCGGTCTTGACTATATGGACGGAAAACAGCGTGTAAAATCCGTGACGATCGCAAAACGTGCTATCGCAAAGCAGATCGATATGGAAAATCTTGGCGAGGAACTGCGTGTCCTTTATGTGGCATTAACGAGAGCGAAAGAAAAGCTGATCTTAACCGGAAGTCTGAAAAAGGCAGAGGAGACACTTTCCTATATAAAAGCATTTCCAGAGGAACTGTTATCTTATCTGGGACGCGAGAGTGCAGCCGGTTATTTGGACTGGATTCTGCCTGCGGCTGCATCCTATCAGGATAAATATCAGATACGTCTGATGCGGGCGGCAGAACTGGTGCAGGAAGAACTGGAAACACAGATCAAAGATGACTGGAACCGTTCAGCCTGCATGGAAAAAGCTGCGCAGGCAGATGAAAAAAAAGTGCAGCAGTTCTCGGAGCGTTTTCACAGACGGTATGCATATGAAAATGATGTGCAGAGAAAAAATAAGTATTCCGTGTCGGAGTTAAAACATCGTGCCATGCGGGAGGCGTTTGAAAAAGAGGAGGAGGCAGTTCCTGTTTTTCAATCCGAGGAGGTTGTGCCGTATGTGCCTGCATTTGCAAGAGAAATAGAGCAGCAAAGTGAGGATGCCAGCCCTGGAGCACTTCGCGGAACGGCAATGCACCGCATCATGGAGTGCTACCAGTTTTCTTCCGGTGTGTCCGCAAAAGAGCAGGTCGCCGGGATGCTGGAGAAAGAACAGATCACACCGGAGATGCATGGACTGATTCGCATACCGCAGGTTGAATATTTTGTAAATGCAGATATTGGAAAACGGATGGGAGCAGCTGAAAAAGACGGAAAATTGTACCGTGAGAAACCATTTGTCATGGGATTTACGGATGAACAGTTAGACGAGTTTGGTTTTGCTGAAAACACGGAACAGGCGGAAAAGGTAATAAGCATGGGGCGTGTAGGAAATATAGGAGAAACGGAATATACAGGGAAAGAGCTGACCCTGATCCAGGGAATCATCGATGTATTCTGGATTGAAAAGGACGGTATTGTCCTTCTTGATTATAAAACAGACCGTGTGGATACGGAAAAGGAATTGTCCGAGCGTTATGCGGCACAGTTAAAACTTTACGAGGAAGCGCTAAACCGAGTCTATGAAAATGAGAAAGATGCAGCCGGAAATCCGCTGAAAGTAAAGGAAAAACTGTTGTATTCCTTCCGGCTTGGGAAAGTGATCCCGGTATAGAAAATTTAAAAACATTGTACAAAAGCCAGTCTGATTGGAGTTTTGTGCAAAGTTAAGAAGCAGATAAGCATGCAGCAGAAAGGAAATTTGACCATGTCACAGATTATTTTAGCATCCGCGTCCCCAAGACGCCGTGAACTTTTAGAGCAGATCGGTCTTAACTTTGAGGTCTGTCCGGCAAAGGGGGAGGAGATCATCATAAAAAAAGAGCCAAAAGAGGTTGTCATGGAACTTGCAGCACAGAAGGCGAGAGAAGTCGCATCCATGTTAAAAACATATGGAGATGAGCATCGGACGCTGATGACACCGCAGGATACTTTAGTCATCGGTGCAGACACCATTGTTGCCGCGGGCAGCGAAATCTTAGGAAAACCAAAAGATGAGGAAGATGCCTTCCGCATGATCTCTTTATTGTCAGGGAAAAGCCATTCGGTGTACACGGGGGTTGCTTTTGTGTTTATCGACCGGACCGGCAGGGCAGGGGAACATATCTTTTATGAAAAGACTGACGTTTTTGTCAGACAGTTAAAGAAAAGTGAAATTTTGCGTTATATTGCGACAGGAGAACCGTCGGACAAAGCCGGTGCATACGGAATCCAGGGAAAATTTGCAATTTATATTGACAAAATCGACGGTGACTATAATAATGTGGTAGGACTTCCGGTTGCAGCGATTTACAGAGAGCTTGACCGGCTTGGAATTGACCCATATACATGGTAGATAAGCGGGAAAATACAGTGTGAAAAATGAGATTTTTACACTGCACAGAATGGAGGATTATTATGTACGATGAAGCGGTAGTACAGTATTTTTTGGAACATCAGATGCAGCTTTTTAAAGAAAATGTTGCAGAATCGCCGGAGGAGGCCGAAGAATTTTTAGAGGACTGCATGGCAGTTGTCTGCAAAAATATCAAAGAAGTCCGTGCTTATTTTGAAGATGAGGGCGCAGATATTGCCGGAATGAGCAATGCGGATTTAGCAGAGGCAGAGGAAGTTTTTGCAATCCCGGACGGCAGATATCTGATCGTGGAAGCGTAGGAATGACGTTTTTATGGAATACGCTATGCCAAAATACAGATGTGTGTGAGAAATCGGTAAACAGGACAAATAGACAGGTAAGAGGAAAAAAGAATGAAACAATATGATGTGATTATTATTGGAGCCGGTCCATCTGGTATCTTTTGTGCATATGAACTGATCCATGCAAAGAAGAATCTGAAAATTTTAATAATCGAGAAGGGCAGACGAATCGAAAAGAGAGAATGTCCGAAACGTAAGACAAAAGTCTGCGTTGGATGTAAACCTTGTTCCATCACGACCGGATTTGCCGGAGCGGGAGCTTTTTCTGACGGTAAACTGTCACTTTCCCCGGATGTCGGAGGAAATCTGCCGGAAATTTTAGGCTATGATAAAACCGTGGAATTATTAAAAGAATCCGATGATATTTATTTAAAATTCGGTGCAGATACAAAAGTTTACGGAGTGGATAAAGAAAAAGAGATCCGTGAGATCCGCAGAAAAGCGATCAATGCAAACTTAAAACTGATCGAATGTCCGATCCGCCACCTTGGAACAGAGGAAGGCTACAAAATCTATTCCAGACTGCAGGAGCATCTGTTAGAGCAGGGCGTTGAGATGGAATTTAACACCATGGTCAAAGATATCATCATTGAGGATAACAAGGTCAAAGGGATCATTACCGAAAAAGATGAGGAATATCTTGCAGCAGAGGTTATTTCTGCAGTTGGACGAGAGGGTGCTGACTGGTTTTCACATATCTGCGGACAGCATGATATTGAAACAAAGGTAGGTACCGTAGACATTGGTGTACGTGTGGAGGTGCGCGATGAGGTCATGGAATTTTTAAATCAGAACCTCTATGAGGCAAAACTGGTTTACCATACACCGACATTTGATGATAAGGTGCGTACCTTCTGTACCAACCCGTCCGGTGAGGTCGCAACAGAATACTACGATAACGGACTTGCGGTGGTAAACGGTCACGCATACAAGTCGAAAGATTTAAAGACCAACAATACCAACTTTGCAATTTTGGTTTCCAAAAACTTTACCAAACCATTTAAGACACCGATCGAGTACGGTAAACAGATCGCACAGCTTTCCAACATGCTCTGCGACGGAAAAATCTTAGTACAGACATTTGGTGATTTCAAGAGAGGAAGAAGAACAACGGAGGAACGCCTCTGCAGGAATAACCTGATCCCGACTTTAAAGGATGCTGTGCCGGGTGATCTTTCCTTAGTATTCCCGCACCGTATCATGGTCGATATTGAGGAAATGATTATGGCACTCGATAAGGTAACACCGGGTATTGCCAGCGACGAGACACTGCTTTACGGTGTGGAAGTAAAATTCTATTCCAACAAGGTAGTGGTCAACTCTGATTTTGAAACCAGCGTAAAAGGACTGCGTGCGATCGGAGACGGAGCATCTGTGACGAGAGGATTGCAGCAGGCATCTGCAAACGGAATTTCCGTTGCAAGAAGTATCTTAAAATCAATGGAACAATAGGACTTTCTATCAGATTGGGTAAATTAGGATGAAGAGAAAATTTACAAGGGTAGCAGCTGTGCTGTGTGGCATGTCGCTGTTATTGACCGGATGCCGGATCGGAAATAAAAATATTGTGGTTTCGAATATATTAAATGACCGTCAGGTATTCAAGATCGAGGGAACCGTCTGCAGTTTGAAAGAGGCGCGGGTTTATCTGACGAATTATCAGAATATCTACGGGACGGCATATGGTGTGGATCTCTGGAAACATGATTTCGGGGATGATTCATTGGTAAAATATATCAAAGCGGTCACAATGGAAGAATTAACCCAGGTGGTCAGCATGGATCTGCTTGCACAGTCAAGGGAAGTTGCACTTTCAGAGGATGAGCTTTCTGCAATATCAGAGGCGGCGGCAGAGTATTATGCATCACTTTCAAAAGAAGAAAATACTTATCTTGAAGTGACGGAGAGCGATATCAGCGAATATTATCAGCATTACGCATTAGCACAGAAACTTTATAATTCGCTGACAAACAGTGTAAATGAGGAAGTCAGTGACGATGAGGCGCGTGTGATCGAGATCATGCAGATATTTGTCGCAGACAGTACAAAGGCAAGTGATGTGGCAGCAAAGTTAGAGCGTGGAGATGATTTTGCATCTGTGGCAAATAACTATAATGAACTTTCTTCCATACAGACTACGGTGGCCAGGGATGAACTGCCCAAAGAGGTCGAGGAGGTTGCGTTTAATCTTGATAATGGACAGACGTCGTCTATGATCCAGGCAGGCAAAGGGTTTTATTTTATTAAATGCCTGAATAAATATAATGAGGAACTGACAGAGGCAAACAAGTCCAATATCGTGGAAAAAAGAGAAAAAGAGGCATTTGATGATGTCTATAACCAGTTTGTGGCGGGACTGAATTCCAGTATCAACAAAGATATGTGGGATGAACTCACATTAGATACCACAGATGGTATACAGACGGACAGTTTTTTTGAGATTTTTGAAAAACATTGTGGGGAAATATAAGGGAAAAGAGGATGAAATATGACAAAAGATATGACGAATGGTTCTCCGATGAAGCTGATTTTAGGTTTCTCCATTCCACTTTTGTTTGGATATCTGTTTCAGCAGTTTTATAATCTGGTGGATACACTCATTGTCGGAAGATTTCTCGGTGTGGATGCACTTGCAGCGGTAGGTTCCACCGGATCTTTAAACTTTTTGATCATCGGATTTTGTATGGGTGTCTGCAACGGTTTTGCAATTCCACTGGCACATAAATTTGGTGCCGGGGATTACCGTGGACTGCGTGCATTTATGGTAAATGCCATTTATTTATCTGCAATTTTTGCAGTGGTCATGACGGCAGTCACAGTAGTATTCTGCCGCCCGATCTTAGAACTGATGCGTACACCGGATAACATTATCGACGGGGCGTATCTGTACATCGTGATCATTTTTGCAGGAATACCGGCAACGTATCTGTACAACCTGATTTCTGCGATCATCCGTTCAATGGGAGACAGTAAGACGCCGGTTGTGTTCCTTGTGATCTCATCTGTGATGAATATTGCGTTAGACCTTGTATTTATCATAAATCTTCATCTGGGTGTGGCGGGTGCATCACTTGCGACGGTGATCTCACAGGCAGTATCCGGGATCGGATGCCTGATCTACAGCTGGAAAAAGTTTGAGATCCTGCATCCTGATGCAGAGGAACGAAGATGGAACAGCTCTTATATGAAAACACTCTGTGGCATGGGTGTGCCGATGGGACTGCAGTATTCCATCACGGCAATTGGAAGCGTTATTTTACAGAGTGCAGTCAATACGCTCGGTTCAAACGCAGTTGCATCCATGACTGCCGGAAGCAAGATCGGAATGTTTTTCTGCTGTCCGTTTGACGCGATGGGATCGACGATGGCAACTTATGGCGGACAGAATGTCGGTGCAAAGAAAATGGATCGTATTTCGAAGGGATTAAAGGCATGTTCCATGCTTGGAATCGGATATGCGATCCTTGCATTTGTTATTCTTGCGCTGACCGGAAGAAATCTTGCACTGTTCTTCGTGGAACGCGCTGAGGTGGAAGTCATCGGGAATGTATACCTGTTTTTATTGATCAACAGTGCATTTTACATTCCACTCGCATTTGTCAATATCGTCCGTTTCCTGATCCAGGGTATGGGATACAGCAAGTTTGCAATCTTAGCAGGTGTCTGTGAGATGGCGGCGAGAACGCTCGTCGGATTTGCATTAGTGCCGCTGTTTGGTTTTCCGGCAGCATGTTTTGCAAGCCCGGTCGCATGGATCTTCGCGGACGCATTTTTGTTCCCGGCGTACCGGCATGTGTACCGGAAGACGGAAAAGATGCTGAACGTGAGCATACAATAGTGGTTTTGCCGGAACAAAACGTGAGTACCATATAGATAATAACAGAAAGTAAAGAGGAAAAATATGAGTATATTAAATGTTGAACATCTGACCCATGGCTTTGGCGACCGTGCAATTTTTGAGGATGTTTCATTCCGTCTGCTTGCGGGGGAACATATCGGATTAGTTGGAGCCAATGGCGAGGGAAAGTCCACATTTATGAACATTGTGACCGGAAAACTGATGCCGGATGAGGGAAAAGTTGAGTGGGCGAAAAATGTGCGGACCGGATATCTGGATCAGAATTCCACCCTGCAGAAGGGGATGACAATCGAGAGCGTCCTAAAGTCGGCGTTTGCGTGGCTGTTTGAGCAGGAAGAACGCATGAATGAGATCTGCGATCAGTTAGGCAGTGCCGATCCGGATCAGATGGATGCCATGATGGAAGAACTTGGTGTGATCCAGGATATGCTGACGATGCATGATTTCTATGTTATCGACAGCAAAGTGGAGGAGGTTGCGCGAGCACTTGGATTATTGGAACTGGGACTTGACCATGATGTTTCAGATTTAAGCGGTGGACAGCGTATGAAGGTGCTGCTTGCAAAACTTCTTTTAGAGAAACCGGACATTCTTCTTTTGGATGAGCCGACAAACTATTTAGATGCAGAGCACATTGCATGGCTGACGCGTTATCTGCAGGAGTACGAGAATGCGTTTATCCTGATCTCACACGATATCCAGTTTTTAAATGACGTGGTAAATATCATTTATCATATGGAAAATCAGAGACTTGACCGCTATGTAGGAAATTACGATAAGTTCCAGGAAGTTTATGCAGTGAAAAAATCACAGCTTGAGGCTGCATACCGCAAACAGCAGCAGGAGATCAGTGAGTTAAAAGATTTTGTGGCGCGCAACAAGGCCCGCGTTGCTACGAGAAATATGGCGATGTCCCGTCAGAAAAAACTTGATAAAATGGATGTGATCGAGCTTGCCGCAGAGCGTCCAAAGCCGGAGTTTGATTTCAAACTTGGAAGGACACCGGGAAAATATATCTTTGAGACCAAAGATCTTGTCATCGGGTACGATGAACCGTTATCAAAGCCGCTTAATATTTCTATGGAACGCGGTCAGAAGATCGCCTTAGTCGGTGCAAACGGTATCGGAAAGACGACTTTACTGCGCAGTATTTTAGGACTGGTTCCGGCTTTATCAGGGGAAGTCACTCTGGGGGAAAATTTAGAGATCGGTTATTTTGAGCAGGAGATCAAAGGGGAAAATAAAAATACCTGTATCGAAGAAATCTGGGAAGAATTTCCGGCTTTTTCCCAGTACGAAGTGCGTTCAGCACTTGCAAAATGCGGTCTGACCACAAAGCATATCGAAAGCCAGGTGCGTGTACTTAGCGGTGGTGAGCAGGCGAAAGTACGTCTGTGCAAACTGATGAACCGCACGACTAACATCCTGCTTCTGGACGAGCCGACGAACCATCTGGATGTGGATGCAAAAGACGAATTAAAGCGTGCTCTAAACGAATACCGCGGAGCAGTACTTTTGATCTGTCATGAGCCGGATTTCTATCAGGATGTGGTGAACGCCGTGTGGGACTGCTCAAAGTGGACGACGAAGATTTTATAAAAAATGTGGGGCTGGATTTCAAAAGGTAAAAATACCCTTTGAAAAAACAGCCCTATATTTATTCATAAGCTAGGAGAGAGAAATGAAGCCGGATTATTATGAAGATTTTACCTGTATAGCAGACCGGTGCAGTTTTACATGCTGCAGGGAATGGAAGATCGGGGTGGATGAGGACACTTTTGTAAAGTGGAAACACACTCTGACGCCGGACGGGATGTATGATACAGATAGAGGACAGCAGGCAAAAAAAGAAAAGCTGAGTGGGTATGTAAGAAAGAAGGATGGCAGCAGAGTCATCGGATTAAATAAAGAGAAAAATTGTCCATTTCTGAATGGCAAAAAATTGTGCAGATTGGTTCTTACTTATGGGGATGAGATACTTTCACAGACCTGTCAGCTTTTTCCAAGAGAGATCCATACCTTTAACGAAGATGTCACAGAATACGCCCTGATGCCGTCTTGTCCGGCGGTCATTGATCTGTTGCGGAAAAGAGAACATATTTCATTTTCCGGAGAGATGGATACATCTGCTTATCGGGAACTTGCGCCGCTTGTGAACTTGCGCGCATTTTTAATGAAGCTGATGGAGGATGGAGCGCATACGCCGGAGCATAATCTGATGAAGATTTTTTATGTGCTGCTTGATCTATATGAGCGTGTGGAAGATGAGCAGGCAAAAGATGGGTGTATGGAAAATAAGCAGGTAAAAGATGCGGCAGAAGATGCGTTGGGACTGGATTTGACAGACATGGCAAAAATGTATCCGGGTGGATTCCTTTTAGAACTTTCAGAAACGATTGATGGAATTGAACAGACACTGCAGTATTCCATTGAGGAGCGCAACGAACTCTTGCTCGACCTTGCAGAGAATTATCGCAGGGAAGGTTTATATGAAAAATACTTAGAGCCAGTGGCACAGCTTGCAGAACAGTTGTCCGCACAGGGAATCAATGAGAAAGTCGTAAAAGAATGGCAGGAGTTTGAAGTGCAGTTTTTGAAATACCAGCCGTTGATGCGGCGGTTCCTTTTGACAGAGTTGTATGCAGATTCTTTAAAGCCGGAGGGAAATTTAGAGGAGATGGTCGTACAGGTGCAGTGGATCGCAATGGAATATGCCACAATAAGGCATGCTGTTTTTCTGCACTGGCTGTTAAGTCAGGGGGAGGGGAGCTTCTGCGAAGAAGGAATTTCAACTTCCTGCCGAAGAGGAATTTCCTACGAAGATGTGCGTGATTATATGGTTGTGGTCTCCCGCATGACGGGATATGAGGAAGATGATATTTACGAATATTTGGAAAACAGTTTTGAACATATCATCTGGGACTGGGGATATTTTGCGTTGATTTGTGGTTGACATATTCTGTTAAATGTATTATTGTATTAATTAGATAATACACAAAGGAGGCAAAAGTTATGAAAAAGGAACATCGAAACAAAATGATCGCTCCGATTATCATTGCAGCAGTTCTGATCGTGTATTATGTTGCAATTGCTGCGGTATTTATGCTGATCCCGGATCTGACTGTCATCATGAAATTATTGATGGTAATTATTCCGCTGGCACTGGCAGGAGTAGCATTTGCAGTAACCGTAGAACGTGTGCAGGAGATAAGGAGTGGAGAAGAAGATGATCTTAGTAAATACTGATTATATCAGCGGCAAAAATTTAGAAATGCTTGGTCTGGTAAAGGGAAGCACGATCCAGAGCAAAAATATTGGAAAAGATATTACACAGAGTTTCAAAACATTAGTTGGCGGAGAGTTAAAGGCATACAATGAAATGATGAATGAGGCTAGAGCACTTGCAACAAAGCGCATGGTGGAAGAGGCAGAGAGCTTAGGTGCTGATGCGGTTGTAAATATCCGTTATGCATCTTCTGCAGTTATGCAGGGGGCAGCAGAAGTCATTGCATATGGTACGGCTGTAAAATTTACAAACTAGCAGAAATTTCTTGACTTATAGTGCACTTCAAGTTGTAGAATTTATAAGTACTTCCGATGGGGAAGCAGATGATAGAATCCGTCAACGGAAAGGAGCAATACAATTATGAAGACTATAAGTAGAGAAGAATTTGAAAAACAGAACGTATTTGGAACGGGTGCGGAGAATACAGGATTTGCACAGTATTTTTATCGGTAATTCTTATCTGAATCCACTGACAGATCCGAAGAACTGTGCTGTATTTATGGCAAATGTGACATTTGAACCGGGATGCCGTAATAACTGGCACATTCACCACGCAGCAAAAGGCGGTGGACAGCTTTTGATCTGCACAGCAGGAGAGGGATGGTATCAGGAAGAATAAAAAGAGGCATGCGAAAAATGATTTTTCATTTTTCACATGCCTCTTTTGGGATCGCAGCTTATATATAAGGTGTAAAACATGTGGCTGATACAGAGGTTAACGGTGGTCCCCCATATAAAACAGTGCAACCGTACCCGGACCGGAATGCGCGCCGATCGTGGCACCGATATATCCGATCATAAAATTTTCATATCCAAAACGTTCTTTAATCAGATCGGCAACAAACTGTGCATCTTCCGGGCAGTCACCATGACTGATAAAGATAATATCATTTTTATCTTTCCAGTCACCGAGTTGTTTTTCCATGCAGTCGACCAGTCCGATCAGTGATTTCTTGCGGCCGCGCACTTTGCTTAACATGACAAGATGGCCCTCATCATCGACATGAAGTACCGGTTTTAAATTGATCATCGTACCTACAATTGCAGCTGTCTTAGAGAGACGTCCGCCGCGATGCAGATGAAAAAGATCGTCCACGGTAAAATTATGTACGAGATGATATTTGTTTTCTTCTAACCAGGCAGCAATTTCATCCAGATTTTTTTCAGCTTCCTTTAACTGAACTGCTTTATAGACTAAGAGCCCCTGACCTAATGTTGCGGCAAGTGAATCCACAACTACGATACGGCGGTCTGGATATTTTTCACATACGTCTGCTGCGGCGATCCTGCAGCTGTTAAAACTTCCGCTGAGACCGGAAGAAAATGCGATATGGAGAATATCCACATCATTTTCTTTCAGAATCGATTCATACAAAGTAGCAGCTTCTTCGGGATTCGCCTGTGAGGTGGTCGGTAATGATCCGGCACGCATTTTATCATAAAACTCTTTGACCGGCATTGGATTTTCCCAGGTGTAGGATGTGCCTTCTAAGGTGTAAGGAAGGGACATCATGTATAAGTGATGTTTTTCAACATATTCTCTTGGTAAATCAGTGGTTGTATCAGTTACAATTACAAACTCTTTCATGAACTCCTCCAGATCATATTGTAAATATTTTTGGATAGCGTCAGTCAGATATTATCCAATGTTCATGCACAATTATAAATGATACATGGCTAAAAGAAAAGAAAAAATAAAATAAGGTCTTTACAAACATAATAAAATGAAGTAATATATGACTATCTTTTTATCGGGTTTGCGTGAAGCATCTTAGATCGTTCTATATATTGAGGAGATTGGAGCGGTTTTGAAACAGGATGAACAGATCAGCAGACATTTTTACGGTTGTATGACAGACCGTATCGCTGGAAATCAGACAGGGATTTCCATCTTATTAGAATCAATTATTGTCAATTTATTTCACAGAACAATTTTTATTGCCAAAGGCTGTTTCAGAGGGATATCCCGCCTTTTTTGTAATGGGAAAAAGGAGCGGACATGTCTGTAAAAATAGCATTCTGGGGTATGGAAGAGTCCTGCCATATAACAGAAAATATGATTGTGATGTCATGGCTTTTGGCAAAAATCAGACCGGCACATAGTATTTTTGTGCATAGGGAGAATGGCTGGCAGTGTATTTTTTCCGGTGGAAAAGACAGAATTTTATTTGCAGATTGTGGATGTGGCAGAGACAAAAAAACACAAAACAGTTTAAAAAATGCAGATGTTATTGTCGCAGGGATCCATACCTATCCGAATGAATGGCAGGAGATCATACACAATTTTACAGTCAGACACAAAAAGGTTCTTTATCTGGTCGAAGGCTATGCATTGCATGCAAGCCGGTTAAAGACGGATATGATGGACAGGTATCGTATTGCGCCGGAACAGATAGGCTATATCCCGCAAAACGGGGAATTGGAGTGGGTGTCAGCGCAGGGAAAAATTGATAATTTTATGAAGTCATGGAGACAGAAATCGAGAACAGAACGTAATGAAAACTTTTTCGAAGAAATGGAACATAATCTGTTTCTTCTCATGAAACAAATGGAAAAAAATGAAAATGGAGGATATCAATTATGGAACAGGTAATGAAACATTATGGAAATGCAATTCTTGCGGTAATCGTATTATTGGCATTAGGTGCGATCATTGTGGCGGCACTGTCGTCGGACGGATATGTTGCAATGGAATTTAAGAATACACTTACCGGTTTTTTTGACAATATGAATGCGCTTCGTCCTTAGGAAGAGGCAAAGAAAATGGAGAAGGAGATAGAATCTGGAAAAGATGAGTGAAAAGATTATTTTTGAACCCACACCGGAACAGTTCGGGATATTCTGGAAATATTTAAGCAGACCGGAGGTGACGGATGTAGACTATAATGGGCAAAAATTATGGATCACAGATCTGAAAGAGGGGAGGTACTGTGCAAATGAGGAGATACCGGAATATTTTATCAGTACATTTACACACAATATCTCAAATTGTATCAATAAACAATTTAATAATGCAAACAAAATACTGGAAGCGGATACAAAAGAACTGAGAATCAGTATTATTCATGAGTCGGCGGCGATATCGGGGATCAGCATCTGTATCCGTAAATCCCCGTGTTTTGTAAGAAATACCTTAGAGAATCTGCTGGATCAGAAGTACTGTGAGAAAGAAGTGCTGCATCTCCTGTTAAATTGTGTGCAGGCGAAGATGAATCTTGTTTTTGGAGGGGAGCCGGGGGCAGGCAAGACAGAATGTGCAAAATTTTTTATGCAGTTTATCAGAAAGGAAGAGCGTGTTATCACGATAGAAGATTCGTTGGAGATCCATTATGCGAACATCAATCCCGGTGCAGATGCGGTTGAACTTCGTGTCGGAAAGGGATTTGATTATACAGATGCAATCAAAGCCTCACTGCGTCAGAATCCAAGCTGGCTGATGCTCTCGGAGGCGCGCTCTGTGGAGGTAACATCATTATTGGAGCAATGGAGCACAGGCGTTCATGGATTTACGACGATCCATCTGGATGATGTGAGAAAACTTCCGGATCGGATATTAAATATGATGAATAATGTCAATGATGCACAGCGTATGGAAAATCGGATTTACCGTTATGTGAATGCAGCAGTTCTGATCCGAAAAATCGAATCTTCCGATGGAAAGGTCAGACGTTATATAGATCAGCTATGTTTTTTTTCGCGTGAAGAAGGGAAAAACAGAATTTATATGATCGTCGATGATGGGGCGCTTGTATCGAAGGAATTGCCGCCGGATATCAAAAAAAGGTTCAGGGAAACAGGCGTGGAGGAGCCTTTTGTATGCAGACAGTTTGAAACGTATCTTAAAGAGAACCGATGAAAGGAGAGGATGTATCGTGGGGTGGCTGACTTTTTGGAATCCGAAAAATCTGCAGAAAAAAGTGGATATGTATGGGTATCATTTTTCGTGGAAAACCCATGCAGTGATGATTTTTCTGGCACTCGCAGGGGTGATTGGCATAGGTGCCGTGTTCCGGCTTAAAGCGGGCGGCGTTGTGATCGCGTTGACCGCGGTTATCATGATGCTTCCGGTTCTGGTGCTGGATATGTACCATAAGATGTACGAGCAGAAACGATTTGCGGATGCTGCGGAATATATGGAGCAGATGTTATATGCATTTCAGAAAACAGGAAAAATTTTAAGTGCATTAAAGGAAACCAGAGAAATATTTGAAGAAGGGAAGATGCGTTCCTGTATTGAGCAGGTGATTCTGGAACTGGAATTTGGAGACTTCTCTGCAGGAGAAAATTTCTTTGAATCAGCATTAGAACCGATTGAAAGTCAATATCAATGCCCTAAAATAAAAATGCTTCATGAGCTTTTGATCAATGCCGAGGAACATGGGGGAGAGATGAGTGAGTCTGCACTGCTCCTGTTAGAAGATATCGAATTGTGGAAGCGCAGAGGCTATCAGCTTCAGGCAGAGAAGAAAAAAAGTCATACGGATAACATTATTTCTGTGATTGTATCCGTTATTTTGTGTGCGACGGCATTGTATGTGTTAGATTCCATGAAAGATCTTTTTGTGGTGAAAACGGATTTTAATATTTTTGGAGTAGGGATCATTCAGGTCTCATCACTTGTATTTCTGCTTTTCCTATTATGGGTATTTGTAAAGAGTTCGAGGAATCTGACGAATGACTGGCTAGCCACAGAGAAGGTGGAGAAAGAACAGGAAATCAGTTCAAGCTGTGAAATGGTGTACCATTACAATGAGAAAAAGGAAAAAAGAAAAAGTATGTTATGGGCATTGCCGGCGGCTGGTATGATGTTAGCTGCTGTATTGGCCGGAAAACTTATTCTCGCAGGAATTTTATTCCCGGTGACGCTTTTTTTAGCCATGCAGCATAAGGTGGGGTATCAGATTGCAAAAAGAGATGTGAAGGAGGCTGTTTATCTGGCTCTTCCGGGCTGGTTTATGGAACTTGCTCTGTTATTGCAGAATAATAATGTACAGGTTTCAATCGAAAAGTCAAAAAACAGTGCACCGCCGGTGCTCAGATATGAGATTGAATGTCTGGAGGAGCGATTAAAAAAAACGCCGGAAAAACTGAGTGCATATACAGAATTTTGCAAAGAATTTGATGTGCCGGAAGCACAGAATTGCATGAAAATGCTTCATGCTGTTGCGGAGATGGGAACCGGGGATGCAGTGACACAGATGAATCATCTGATCATGCATGTGAATGAAATGCAGAACCGGGCAGAAGAAATCCGAAATGGAAAAATCGCATTTAGACAGAAAATGATATTTTCTTATCCTGTTATAGCGGCAACCGTAAAACTTCTGATCGATCTGACAGTTGGAATGATAATGATGTTTCATATGCTTGGAAGTATGGGAGGTGCAGTGCAATGAGGCAGATAATCGGGGCATTTGGTATTTTATTTATAATGATGGCAAATATTTTTATATGTACAGGTCTGATCGGGGCGAGTGGGCAGGTTGCTGCTGCAAAAGAGTATAAATCACAGGTGGTTGCGGAACTGGAAAACAGTAATTTTAATCCGGGTGTGATCGATGCCTGTAAAAAGAAGGCGGCAGAGGACGGATATGAACTGGAGATTTCGGATTGTGTTTATGACGCATGGCAAAATATGAGAGCTGCACAGGTGGCATTAAAGTATCATTACCGCATACCGGTACTTGGAATTTACGAAGAGAATATTACATATGCGATTGCGAGGTGATAGATTTGAGCCTTATGATGATCGTGGAAAAATTTGGCGGAGCGTTTCTGGGGATTTTGGCTGGCAGTGCAGTGATAAGAATGTTTTATGAAATTTTAAATTATGTGTCATCTTTTTAAAGAACACAGGAAAGGGAAAGCAGATGGAGGATATCATTGAGGAATTTGGAAGTGGATTTCTGACAATTACCGTGACACTTTTTTTAGTTGGTTACTGGTATGAAAATATGAGGCAGGGCGGAGCCGTTTATGAATTTGTGCAGCAGTTTCTGAATTGTATCTGCGGCGGATAGGAGGTGGATATGCATGAAGTGATCAAAGTTTATGGGAAAACAATTCTTCAGGCGATAATCCTTGTGGGGGTAATGTGGCTTGTTTTTAGGGGAGTGACGGATGAAAACGGAAATAAGGGAATCGTTGAGATCGTATCTGGTCATATGGATCAGCAGATGGAAAACCCGGCAGATTTTGAAACGTTTTATGAGGAATCACAAAAAGCACCACCCCATTTTGAAACAGCCATAACAGGATATCTGAAAATTGGAACATATCAGATGACAGATATTATAAAGGCGTGGGATTATGCAGAAAATGAATTGCAGATACAGTTGATGAAAGTTATTTCACCCGATGGAACAGTGCTGGAAAATAAATTGGATTTTCAGATGCCGGGGGTGTATGAAGTAAGTGTGATGACAGAAGATCATGATAACAGAGTCAGATATGCCGTGGTAAATATACCGGTAAATGAATGATAGATAAAGGGTGGGAAAAGTGAAAAATATGATAACTATGATGATTGGAATCGTAATTGGTGCAATAACAATTCTGATAATATTACCGGTACCCGGCCGTATGAATTACGCTACAGAGCTGGAAAGCCAGCTCCCGGCGGTTGTAGAAAATATACTTTGTAATGTAAAGATAAAACAGTTGTATAATGTAGCCGATAATCAGGAATTTACCGCGGATGTGACAGAACAGATTGCAAAGGAGCTGGATGCCCAAACCGGTATTGTAATGCGGATCATGGGAGCTGATAAGGAGAAGGGACTATTTTCTGTGGGAGTAGATAGAACGTTTGTGCATCCGAATGGAAAAACCGGTACTGTGAAATGCAGCCGGACTGTATTGGCAGACAAGTTGCAAATAGTAGAAATTCAGAAATATTATGTACAGTTTTATAAAGATGCAGATAACAGTGAATGTTATAAAAAGTACTGTGTGACGGAAGGAGATACGATCAGTGCACCCGCAGTGCCGGAATACAAAGACAGGGAGTTCGCAGGCTGGCAGGACGACAAGGGATATGAGGCAGATTTTTCACAGCCGGTCGAACAGAACCGGAATTATTATGCTGTCTGGAAATAATATTTACAGAGACACAAAAGAAAAACAGCCGCACCCTATAAGCGCGGCTGTGAAAACGGTAATGCATGATGATAAATCTGTGTGTGATTTATAAAGATTGCTTTGCAAGATTTTTGTTTGCAGTTGAGAGCATCAGTTTGATACGGTTCAACTGGTTTACTTCACTTGCACCCGGATCGTAGTCAATGGCAACGATATTTGATTCCGGGAAACGGTGGCGCAGCTCTTTGATAACACCTTTTCCTACAACGTGGTTCGGCAGGCAGGCAAATGGCTGTGTACAGACGATGTTTGGTGTACCACTGTGGATCAGCTCCATCATCTCGCCGGTTAAGAACCATCCTTCACCGGTCTGGTTACCTTCGGATACGATATCTCTTGCATAATTTGCAAGATCGTCGATATGAGCAGGCGGATCAAAATGCTTACTCTTTTCAAATTCATCTCTGGCAGCGCTTCTTAACCATTCAAAGAAATTGATGCCAAGTCGTCCAATGCGTTTGGACTTTTTGCTGAAACCGAGGTTGTCAGCCTTAAATCCGGTGTTATAGAAGCAGTAGAGCAGGAAGTCGGTCAGATCCGGCACGACAGCTTCTGCGCCTTCGGATTCTAACAATCCGACTAAATCGTTGTTTGCAGCAGGATGGAATTTTACTAAGATCTCTCCAACGACGCCGACACGCGGTTTTTTCACATCTACACGGTCAAGGTTGTCAAAATCGCGGATGATCTGACGGCACATCTGCTTAAATTTGCGGTGGGACAACAGTTTATCTTGTGTGATAAAGGAGATTACTTCTTTTTTCCATTTCTCATGCAGTGCATTCGCAGATCCTTTTACTGCTTCATAAGGACGTGTGCGGTACAGACAGCGAAGGAAAATATCGCCAAACTCTAATGCATATAGTCCGTGCTGGATCAGTGAAGGCGTCAGTTTAAAGCCAGGATTGCTTTCAAGTCCGCTTAAGTTGATGGAGATTACCGGTACATTCGGATATCCTGCTTTTTCAAGAGCACGACGTATAAAACCGATGTAGTTGCTGGCACGACAGCCTCCGCCGGTCTGCGAGATCAGGATCGCTGTTTTGTTCATGTCATAATTTCCGGACATAACAGCACTCATAAGCTGTCCGACCACAATCAGTGACGGATAGCAGGCATCATTATTTACATATTTTAATCCGACATCCACACAGGTGCGGCTTGGAACATCCGGTACCACCAGGTTATAACCGGCTGCACAGAATGCAGGTTCTAACAGCTCAAAGTGGGTCGGTGACATCTGCGGACAGAGAATTGTATAATTTTTACGCATTTCTTCCGTGAAAACAACTCTGTTATAGTTGGAAGGAATAATTGTCCGTTTTGTCTGTTTCTTCTCACGCACACGGATGGCGGAGAGCAGGGAACGGATACGAATCCTTGCAGCACCTAAGTTGTTAACCTCATCAATCTTTAAGCATGTGTAGATCTTGCCTGATTTTGTCAGGATGTCGTTGACTGCGTCGGTGGTAACTGCGTCTAAGCCACAACCGAAGGAGTTCAACTGGATCAGATCAAGGTCATCCCTGGTTTTTACAAAGTTTGCAGCCGCATACAGACGGGAATGATACATCCACTGATCCATAACGATCGTAGGACGATCTACGTTGCCGAGTTCGGATACACTGTCTTCAGTCAATACGGCAACACCGAAAGAGGTGATCAGTTCCGGAATACCGTGATTGATCTCCGGATCGGTGTGATATGGTCTACCGGCGAGCACGATACCGTGGCAGCCGTTTTCTTCCATATAAGCGAGTACTTCTCGTCCTTTGGTGGACATATCATCACGTACATGCTGCATTTCTTTCCATCCTGCAGCAGCCGCACGGCGGATTTCCTCTTTGGAAATGCCGTTTTCTTCCGTGAAGTATTCTACCAGACGTTTTGTTAATATTTTTTCACTTTCAAACGACAGGAACGGGTTTTGATATTTGATCTTGCCATCCTGCAGTTCTTCAACATTATTTTTGATGTTTTCACCATAAGAGGTGACGATCGGGCAGTTGTAATGGTTGTTGGAATCCGGAAATTCATTGCGCTCATAAGGTACACATGGGTAGAAAATAAAGTCTACATTCTGATGGATCAGCCAGGTCACATGTCCATGTGCAAGTTTTGCCGGATAACACTCGGATTCACTTGGAATTGAGTCAATGCCGAGCTCATAGATTTTTCTGGTGGACTGTGGTGACAGTACAACGGAAAATCCGAGTTTTTTGAAAAAAGTAGCCCAGAACGGGAAATTCTCGTACATATTTAAAACTCTTGGGATACCTACTGTTCCACGCAGGGCTTCTTCCGGCTTTAAGGAAGGGTAGTCGAATAAGCGTTTATTCTTGTATTCAAATAAGTTCGGAATATTTTCTTTGTTTTTTACGCCGCCGACACCGCGCTCACAGCGGTTTCCCGTGATATACTGGCGGTTTCCAGAGAAACGGTTGATCGTCAGCAGACAGTGGTTGGTACAACCCTGACATCTTGCAAGTTTGGTATCAAAAGTTAATGCATTGATCTCGTCGATGGAAAGCATCGTTGTCTGATAGTCAGCTTCATGACGTTCTCTTGCGATGAGAGCAGCTCCGAAAGCACCCATGATACCTGCGATATCCGGACGGACACATTCACAGCCGGAAATCTTTTCAAAACTGCGGAGCACGGCATCATTGTAAAAAGTACCACCCTGTACGACGATATTTTTTCCGAGCTCACTTGCATCGGAGAGTTTGATAACCTTAAATAAAGCATTTTTAATGACGGAGTAGGCAAGTCCGGCAGAGATATCTGCTACGGAAGCTCCTTCTTTCTGTGCCTGCTTTACTTTAGAGTTCATGAATACAGTACAGCGTGTTCCAAGATCAATCGGGTTTTTGGCAAATAAAGCTTCTTTTGCGAAGTCCTGTACAGAAAAGTTTAAGGATTTTGCAAATGTTTCGATAAAAGAACCACAGCCGGAAGAACAGGCTTCGTTTAACTGGACACTGTCTACCGTCTGGTTCTTGATCTTGATACATTTCATATCCTGACCACCGATGTCTAAGATACAGTCTACCTCAGGATCAAAAAATGCCGCTGCATAATAATGTGCTACCGTTTCTACTTCACCATCGTCTAACATCAGCGCTGCTTTTAAGAGAGCTTCACCGTAACCGGTAGAGCAGGAGTGTACGATATGTGCATTTGCCGGAAGTTTTTCATAGATCTCCTTGATGGAACGGATCGCAGTGGAAAGCGGGCTTCCGTTGTTGTTGCTGTAAAATGAATACAACAGGGAACCGTCCTCGCCGACGAGAGCGATCTTTGTTGTTGTGGAACCGGCGTCGATACCGAGATAACAGTTGCCTTCGTAGGTGGAAAGATCACCTGTCTTTACATTGTGTCCGTCGTGGCGGGCACGGAAGGTATCGTATTCTGCCTGATCTTTAAATAACGGATCAAGACGTGCTACCTCGAATTCCATATGTATATCAGAGTTTAATTTCTCAAGCATGGAAGAGAGAGTGGTATTCTGTTCCGGTTTGCAGTTTAAGGCAGAACCGATCGCTGCATAAAGGTGCGAATTGTCCGGCGTGATCGCATGCTCATCATCTAAGTTTAAGGTGCGGATAAATGCAACTTTTAACTCAGATAAAAAGTGGAGCGGACCACCTAAGAATGCAACGTGGCCGCGGATCGGCTTACCACAGGCAAGACCACTGATCGTCTGGTTTACAACTGCCTGGAAAATAGAGGCAGCAAGGTTTGGTTTTGTTGCACCTTCGTTGATCAGAGGCTGGATATCAGTCTTTGCAAATACACCACAGCGGGCTGCGATCGGATAGATTGTGTCATAATCTTTTGCATATTCGTTTAATCCGCCGGCATCTGTCTGTAATAAAGAAGCCATCTGGTCGATAAATGATCCTGTACCACCAGCACAGACACCATTCATACGCTGATCGATTCCATGTGTGAAATAAATGATCTTTGCATCCTCACCACCAAGCTCGATGGCAACATCTGTCTGAGGAGCGTAATCCTGTAATGCACTGGATACACAGACAACTTCCTGACAGAATGGGATGTCTAAGTAAGAAGAAATGGAAAGTCCTCCGGAACCGGTAACGGTTGGAGCAAACGTCATTTCTCCGATCTGGTCTTTTGCTTTTCTTAATAAGGAAGATAGTGTTTCCTGAATCTTAGCAAAATGTCTCTGATAATCAGAGAAAAGTATATTATGTTGTTCGTCGATGACAGCGACCTTGACTGTCGTTGAGCCAATATCAATTCCTAATCGTTTCATCTTCTCGTATACCTGCTTTCTATAAAATACTATAATTTCAAGCGTTAAAATAATGTTAAAAAAACATATCTGTCCAATATACATGGACATTATATCTATTATAATCATTTTCAAAATAATTGCAAATAGGAATATTATCTAAAAAATCGGGGGAAAATAGTGGAAACAAGGAAATGCTGCTGCATATTCTATAAAAAAGCGAAGGAATTCTTAAAAATGAGTCAAACAAATACATGCAAAGGAACAGTTTATATTGTAAAAGAAAAAGACAGCCTGTATCAGATCGCAAAGGCATATGGAGTGAAGGTAAGAGATATCATGAGAGAAAATCCTTTTGTTAATGTGTATAATTTACAGATCGGTGATGAATTATGTGTTCCTGGATTTTTAAGTGTTGCAGAAAATGCATACACTCCATATATTGTAAAAAAAGGAGAAACAATCCTTGATATAGCCAATATGCACAAAACAACAGTGGAAAATTTAGCAAAAAGTAACAAAAAAATAAGGGAAATGACATTGCCAGTTGGTACAGTACTGTTAATTGACAAAGCAAAATGAGTTCTTTATAATGAAATAGGTAAAAGTTTGGAGTTTTAGATATTCCAAAGAAGAAAACAGGATCTGTGAGAATACAGAGCCCTGTTTTGTGGGAAACTTATGGACAAGGTACTTCCATAGAAAGGAGCGGACAATGATCAAGTATTATCGCACGATGGATCATCAGATTCATGAAATCAGTGAACCTATGGAAGGTACATGGATATCGTTAGTTCATCCCACAGCGGCAGAACTTGCAACGATTGCGGCAGAATATAAGATAGATATTGATGATCTTAGAGCCCCTTTGGACGAAGAAGAACGTTCGCATATCGAGGTGGAAGAAGGTTATACCTTGTTTATCGTAGACGTACCAACAACAGAGGAACGAAAAGAAAAAGAATATTTCTTAACGATTCCATGTGGTATTATTCTGACTGAGAAAGTGATCATTACAGTATGTCTTGAAGATACTTCTGTTCTTGCAGACTTTAAGAATGGAAGAGTTAGAAATTTCTGGACATTTAAGCGTACAAGATTTATCTTACAGATACTTTACAGGAATGCATCATTATATCTTCAATATCTGCGAATCATTGATAAAAAGAGTGATTCTGTTGAAAAACAGCTTCACATCTCAACGAAGAATCAGGAACTTATAGAGCTTTTGGAATTAGAGAAGAGTTTGGTTTACTTTTCTACATCCTTAAGATCAAACGAACTGGTACTTGAGAAGATGCTAAAGATTGATAAGATCAAACAGTACCCGGAAGATGAGGAATTACTGGATGATGTTATCATAGAGAATAAACAGGCTATTGAGATGGCGGATATTTATAGTAATATCTTAAGTGGTACAATGGATGCATATGCATCAGTTATCTCAAATAATCTGAACATAGTAATGAAAGTTCTTGCAATCATCACGATCGTTATGTCGATTCCAACGATGATCGCAAGTTTTTGGGGAATGAATGTTCCAGTACCATTAGCACATTCACCATATGGATTTTTGATCCTAGTGATCGTATCTTTAATTCTTACAATTTTTGGAGGATACATCCTGGGTAAGAAAAATATGTTTTAATATTGATTGATGATAAGAAAGGTTTTTTATGTGGCTAAATAAACTGGAAGAGAAATTTGGCAAATATGCAATTTCAGATCTTCCAAAGATCATAGTTTTATTATATGCGGTTGGATTTGTGATCGCAAATATATCACCACAATTATACAGCTTACTGGAATTGAATCCGTATCTGATCCTTCACGGACAAGTCTGGAGATTAGTAACATTTTTACTGATCGGACCAGAGACGAATTTGATCTTTGTAATATTTGTATTATTATTTTATTACTCTATCGGAAGCTCATTAGAGCAGGTATGGGGTACTTTCCGATTTAATATGTATTATTTGATCGGAGTTTTAGGAACGATCGTTGGAGCGTTCTTAACCTATGTGATTCTTACGTTTGCGTATGGAGAATCCTATGGTGCTTTTGTGAATATGGACACATTTTATCTGAATATGACATTGTTTTTAGCATATGCAGCAATGTTTCCAGAGATGGAAGTATATTTGTATATGATCCTTCCAATCAAGGTAAAATGGCTTGGATACTTAGATGGATTATATTTAATCTACATTTTTTTAAGTTCAGGCTTTACAGTTGCCGGAATTTCGGTTAAAGTATCTATAGTTGCAGCTTTGTTAAATTTTCTACTATTTTTCTTCTCTATGAAGAAGATCCGAAGAATGGGAGCAAACTTCAAGGCTAAAACAATACATAAGAAGAAGGCAAGAGCGTACAAAGCTAAGACGATCACGCCAAAGAAGAAGAATGGTGCGATGCACGAATGTGCAGTGTGCCACAGAACAGAACTTGACGATCCAGAATTGGAATTTCGTTATTGTTCAAAATGCGATGGGAATTATGAATATTGTCAAGATCATTTATTTACCCATAAGCATGTGAAAAGGTGAGTTGTTTATTATTTAAATATATTTTGAAACCAAAGGAGAAAAATTATGCTAACCAAGAAGACAAAAATCATTTGTACAATGGGACCTGCAACAGACGACGATGAGGTATTAAAAGACCTGATGCGTTCAGGAATGGACATTGCCCGTTTAAACTTCTCTCATGGAGATCATGAAGAGCAGTTAGGACGTATCAAGAGAATTAAGAAGTTTAGAGAAGAACTGAATTTACCAATCGCTATCTTACTTGATACAAAAGGACCAGAGATCCGTACAGGATTATTAGAAACAGATGATGATGTTGAATTAGTAACAGGTCAGGAATATACACTGACAACAAGAGACATCAAAGGAAATAATGAAATTACCAGCATTACATATGCGGAACTTCCACAGGATGTAGAAGCTGGAAACACAATCCTGATTGATGACGGATTAATTGGGTTAAAAGTTAAAGAGATCAAAGATGGAACAGATATCGTATGTGACGTTATCAACGGAGGACTTTTAGGAAGCCGTAAGGGTGTTAACGTACCTAACGTAAGAGTTAACTTACCATCTATCACAGAAAAAGATAAAGCAGATATCGAATTCGGTCTTGAGAATGGAATCGACTTCATCGCAGCATCATTCATCCGTAATGCAGAAGCTGTAGAAGAGATCAAAGATATCATCGGTGCACATAACATGCATGTTGGTGTAATCTCTAAGATCGAGAACATGGAAGGTGTTGAAAACATTGATGCGATCATCGATGCATCTGCTGGTATCATGGTTGCCCGTGGTGACCTTGGTGTTGAGGTACCTGCTGAAGAAGTACCTTTCTTACAGAAAGAGATCATCAGAAAATGTAACGATGCATTCAAACCAGTTGTTACAGCTACACAGATGTTAGATTCTATGATCCGTAACCCACGTCCAACAAGAGCTGAGGCTACAGACGTGGCAAATGCGATCTATGATGGAACAGATGCGATCATGTTATCTGGAAAAACAGCAAAAGGTAAATATCCAGTAGAAGCTGTTAAGATGATGGCAAGAATCGCTGAACGTACAGAGAAGGAAATCAACTACCGCAAACGTTTCAATGATATGGCTAAATACACTGACCCAGGTATCACAGACGCTATCTGCCATGCTACCTGCAGCACAGCTTACGACCTCGACGCAAAGGCAATCATCACTGTAACTAAGAGTGGTTTCTCTGCAAGAATGATTTCCAAATACCGTCCAGGATGCGACATCATCGGATGCGCTATGGATGAGAAAGTATGCCGTCAGTTAAACCTTTCCTGGGGTGTTCGCCCAATCCTTCTTGGAGAAGAATGGGAAGTATTCGTACTCTTCGAACGTGCAATTAATGCATGTAAGAGAGATGGACTCCTTGAAAAAGGTGACGTTACTGTTATTACTTCTGGTGTACCAATCGGACGTTCTGGAACAACAAATATGTTAAAAGTTCAGGTAGTAGCTGATTAAATACTATTTGTAGATTTCGTGTAGACGAAAAAAGAAATAATACCATATCCCATCTGCTCTGTAGTCGCTGTGTTTAAGATGCTCATCCGCATCTTAAACACGCTCCGAAGCCGCATCTGGGATATGGTATTATTTCTTTTTTCTGACTATCTAAATCTACGGTTTAACAACATGGAATGTGCCAGAAGGCTATGGTCTTCCGGAAAATTAAATTCTAAAGGATTGACATTCAAATTGTTATCTTTCCAACATAAA
>OLNQ01000713.1_pt1 | contig 34568 bp, 27 predicted proteins | sample 1672821 | NCBI WGS metagenome assembly OLNQ01 (sample SAMEA3136727, study PRJEB25190) | human gut metagenome | biome: human gut; feature: human-associated habitat; material: faeces | place: Austria | collected 2013 | reverse complement strand
AGGACAATGATGAGCCTCTCGTAGCTATCGAAAAGGACAAGGAGGCTACCAGCACTGGGTTTATGGTTATGTTCAAGACAGACGCTATGCCTGTCGAGATGACCCGCACGATCGCTGGTGTTATGAAGAACTACCTATACGGTGTTACAAACCGCATCCTCGATGAGCGCTTTACAGACCTTATGCACAAGCCTAACCCCGCTTTCATCAGCGCTAGTGGCTATATAAGCAACTACTTCCTCGCTCAGACCAAGGATGCTCTTTCTTTCAATGTCTCGGCACGTGAGGGTGAGCTAGACATCGCTATCAAGGCTCTTGTAGCTGAGATCGAGCGCATACGCCAGTACGGCTTTACTCAGGGCGAGTATGAGCGTGCACGCACGGATCTCCTCAAGGCTTTTGAAAACAGCTACAACGAGCGTGAGACCCGTAAGAATAGCTCTTACGCTAACGAGTACAAGGACTACTTCACCACGGGTGGATACATCCCAGGCATCGAGATGGAGAAGGCTATGATGGAGCAGGTTGCTGCAAACATACCCCTAGAGGTAGTCAACCAGATGGTACAGTCTCTCATCGGTGACAAGAACATGGTACTGATGCTCACGGCTCCCGACAAGGAGGGTCTCACACTACCCACCGAGGCTGAGCTGGTCGCTAAGGTCAACGAGTACCGCAAGCTCCCCGTAGAGCCTATCAAGGACGCTGTCTCTGATATGAAGCTGATGGACAAGGCTCCCAAGGCTGGCAAGGTCACCAAGCGTGAGGACAACCTGCAGTTTGGTACGACTCGCCTCACCCTAAGCAACGGTATGGTAGTCTATCTCAAGACGACCGACTACAAGAAGAATCAGCTCTCACTCACAGCTGTCGCTCCTGGTGGTACAAACGCTTATCTCAAGAACGCTAAGGATCTACCCAACATCAAGAACCTCAGCAGCGTCGTGGCACTAGGTGGTGTAGGTAAGTTTGACAATCCTACCCTCTCTAAGGCACTCACAGGTCGTAGCGTCTCAGCTTCTGGCTCTATGGGTGGTACACGCACCTACTTTAGCGGTTCGTCTACGCTTGAGGATATGGAGACCTTCTTCCAGCTACTCTACCTCCGCATGACGCAGCCTAGACAGGATGCTGACGCTTTTGCCAACTGGCGCACCAATACGATCGAGCAGATCAAGAATATGGAGTCTAATCCTATGGTTTCATTCCAGGACTCGCTCATCTATGCGCTATACGATAACAATCCTCAGATGCAGCGCGCTTCTGTGGCTGAGATCGAGGGTGTCGACTACGACCGTGTGATGCAGATCTGGAAGGAGCGCATCGCTGACCTCGGTGACCTACAGCTATACTTCATTGGTAATGTAACTCCCGAGCAGCTGATCCCCTACCTAGAGAAGTATGTAGCCTCTGTACCTACTAAGGGCGGTAAGCACGACATGTGCAAGGAGCTAGTACCCGCAGCACGTATGGCTTCGATGCACATTGACTTCAAGAAGGAGCTCGCTACTCCTATGGCTATGGTTCTAGCAGCTTACACAGGCAAGCTACCCTACACACTCCACAACGAGATAGCTATGGAGGTGCTCGGAGCTGTCATGGATCAGGTCTATACGGCTACCGTTCGTGAGGACGAGGGTGGTACGTACGGAGTCAGCTCTGGTGGCTCTATCAGCGACAATCCTGAGGGCGAGACTATCTTCCAAATCTTCTACCAGACAGATCCTGAGAAGGTAGACAAGCTCAACAAGATTATCTACGCAGAGCTCGACAAGGTTGCCAAGAATGGTCCTGACAAGGAGATGTTTGACAAGACAATTCTCAATATGAAGAAGGACTATGCCGAGAATCTCAAGAAGAACGGCTACTGGCTCAGTCACATGATCGACTTCTTCTTCGATGGTCGTGACTTCCAGACTGACTACGAGAAGACCCTCAATGGTATCACACCTGCTGACGTACAGCGCATCGCTCAGGAGCTTCTCAAGCAGGACAACCACATCGAGGTGGTCATTCGCCACGCTGAGGGTGCTAAGTAAGTAACGCTAACGGGTCCTACGAGGAGCCAATCACAAGAAAACTGTGACGGACTCCTCGTAAGGAAATCGTTCTAAAGAGTGCAAGAGCGAGTAACTCTAGGGTGTCGACCCTGAGTTGCTCGCTCTCGTTATACTCGGAGGGTAGCTGTGCTAGGGTCGAGGATACCGAGGCCTCGTAGCTGGCTCATCGCAGGAGACCTGTTGCAACAGTCAACAGTCTCCTCAGCGAATATGCGGCTTCTCTTGCCGTTGCCCGCTCCATAGCAGAAGATGTTACGAAGTTGTTGCAATCGAGTGTTGCATATATGAAGAATAAGTCTTACCTTTGCACTGTGTTTTTCATGGTGTTAGATTTTAAGGTTAATGAGAAGGGGCTGTCTTAGGACAGCCCCTTTTTTGTGTCGTAGATGACGAGTGTGTCGCTGCCGTCGTGATGCGGGTGAAGCGACCCTGTTTAAGAAACGGACACCTCCCGCGGAGGGGGCGATTCGCTCGCTACGGAAAAGTGATTCCATTTCTCTGGAGCAGTGATTTCGCTTTTGCGGAAATGCCATTTGACTGTTGCAACAGTCTCAAAAAGAGAGGGGAGGACACCATTGCTTGGCATCCTCCCCATCGAAATAGGATTAGGTATGTGTGCTTAGAAGCGGTAGCCCACGGAGATAGTGGGGTAGACGTAGGCTTCGTCATAGCCCTTGCTTCTTACAAGGTTGCGTCCCGCACGTAGACTGATTTCGCCACTCCAGTTGCTCCGAGAGACAAACTTCCAGCCGCCTCCGAGACCGATGCCCCAAGAGGTGCCTTGCATTGTCTCCTGTGTTGTTTCTTCCTTCACAGGGTTGTAGCTATTTATCGTAAAGCGATTGTAGTTGATTGCCGTATTTGCCTCAATAAAGAAGCCTGAGTTGTGTCTTGTCATCGAGAGCTTCTTACCACCGAAGTACCAGCGAGCATAGGGCATCACGCCAAAGGTGGGAAAAAGCGAGACCTCGTACTCTTCTCTCGGAGCAAAGCTGGCGCTGATGGTAGCTCCGAAGCCTAGGTCTTTCATCTTTGTCGTGGCGCGCTCGTACTCCAGAGATACAGCCTTAAAGGCGACGGGTGCTAGGAGGTTGAGGCGCACCTCATTGAGCGTTGGTGGCAGTGGAGCCTCTGGCTCGCCCTGCACGACGACTACCTGTGCTGAGAGACCGTATCCCGTAGCGAGGATGAGGGCGCAGAGTGTGAGTGCTTGTCTTAGAAGTTTCTTCATAAGGGTTCTTTATATTTGATAGGTTATACTTGCTTATGAATCCAAAGGTAGCGAATAGTTTTTAAATAATTGCATTTTCGTCCGTCTAGACTAATGCAGAGATAGGCTTCTTTCATTATCCTGTTGTATCTTTGTGGTGTAATAACTATAAGTCTACCTGTACTATGAAACAAGATTCCACTGCTGCAAAGCAAAGCTCCGTCAAGAGCTACTCCTGGCTTATCTATCTGGTGGCATGGCTGGTCATCGTGCTGATCCAGTCTATACTGATCGGACAGAGCAGCACGATGGCTAAGTCCTTCTTCCAGGCTCCATCACACTATCTCTCTACGTGGCTGCTCGACATCTTTCTGATTGCAATCTTTTACCTCAACTACTACTATGTAGCTGGGCATATGATGCGCCGTCGGCACTTCGGCGGCTATGTTGCCTTTGTGCTGATTGTGGCGGTGGTTGCTCTCTTTATGCCAATCATCTGCAAGGCACTCTTCGGATGGCGGACACCTATGCATGATTTACCTTTCGTCACAGTATCTTGGTCGGGTGCCATCGGCGCGGTCACGGTCATCACGATCGGACTGGCGGTGCGTGCGCTCCTAGAGTGGCTCAAGCTTAATAAACTCACCTCCGAGCAGAGAGAGGAATTGATTAAGCTGCGCAATGAGGTGACGTCGCTCAAGATGCAAGCGAAGAGCGATGCCATCAAGCCGACCACAGCAACTACATCGACACCGGCAGAGTTGCCCACCCAAGAGGCAAAGGCTATCGCTCCAGCTCAGCCTGACTAAGCTGACAGGACACGAATGATGGTCAGCCCATCACGGAGCGGTAGCAGAAGTTGCTCCACGCCACTGTCCTGAGCCACCAGCTCGTTGAAGTGCTGGATTCCCTCGAGTTGCAAGTCGTGGTGGGACGAGGGGGCGGTTACTTTTCCGTCCCAGAGGGTATTGTCCGCTAGGATGATCGCTCCGGGGCGTAGTTGCTTGCGCAGTAGCTGGTAGTAGTCGGGGTACTGACGTTTGTTGGCATCGATGTAGACGATGTCGTAGTCGTGCTGCGCGAGTAGTGCGGGCATCAACTCTAGAGCCTGACCGTGGTGTATGTGAATGCGCTCGGAACAGCCACTACGCGCTACAAAGGGGGAGAGGAAGTGAATCATCTCGGCATCGCACTCGATGGAGTCGATCTCACCCGCCACAGGCTCTAGTGCCATCGCCATAGCTATCGTTGAGTAGCCACTATAAGCGCCTAGCTCTAGGACACGCTTGGCACCACTGAGCTTAATGAGCATCGAGAGTAGCCCTGCCTGTGTGGCACCACACACCATCCTCGGCTGTAAGAGTCGCACATAGGCCGTGCGTAGCAGCTCATCCAGTAGGGGATGCCCGAAGGAGCTATGCTGCTGTGCATAAAGCTCTAGCTCTGCGTCCATACTCTATATAATATAAGGTGTCAACGGCTCAGCTGAATGGCAGCCCGTACGGCTAAGTCGTAGCTGGCTACGCCAAAGCCTGCGATACTACCACGGCAGTAGGGTGCTATGAGCGAGGTGTGGCGATAAGACTCACGAGCTAGTGGCTGGGAGATGTGTACCTCGATGACTGGTAGTGCGATGGCGCGTATCGCGTCTGCGATAGCTACGGAAGTGTGCGTGTAGCCTCCCGCATTGAGTATGACCGCCTGATATCCTAGCTCCTGAGCCATGTAGAGGTACTCGATGAGTGCGCCCTCGTAGTGTGAGTAGCGGATGGCAACTGTCGCCTCGGTGGTGTCGTGGGCGAGTTGCTCCAAGTAGGGGACTAACGGCGTCGATCCGTAGATATCGGCTTCGCGCTGACCCACTTGGATTAGGTTGGGACCGTTGAGGATGAGTATAGTAGCCTTGCCTGTAGCTGGCGTAGGAAGGGGATCAATCAAACTATTTATAGACATAGTGAACTTGTCGGTTTAGATGCAAATGGCTAACTTCGTAGCGCAAAGATAGTAAGAAACTCCCTTGCAATGAGCCTAGAACCACGAGAGCAACTGATACGACGCTACAAAACTTATCTGAGACTGGAGCAGCACCTCTCGGACAATAGTATAGACTCCTACCTTTACGACTTGGACAAGCTCTATACCTACATAGACGATATGGGGCTTGCTCTGCAGGAAGTGACGCTGAAACAGCTTAATAACTTTGCAGCTCATCTGCTAGACTTAGGTATCTCTATGCGTTCGCTGGCTCGTGTACTGAGTGGCGTCAAGAGTTTCTTCCGCTTTCTCATGCTAGAAGAAGAGATAGAGAGCAATCCGACTGAGCTACTACAGACCCCACCGATACATAAGAAGCTCCCTGAGGTACTCACGCTGGCAGAGATAGACAGCTTACTCGGAGCTATCGACGAGGATCGTTTCGAAGCTTCACGAGACACGGCGATCATAGAGGTACTCTACAGCTGCGGGCTACGCGTTTCGGAGCTCTGCGGGTTGACCTATTCGGATGTCTTCCTCGACGAAGGCTATCTGCACGTCTGGGGCAAGGGACGCAAGGAACGGCTGGTGCCGATGAGTCCCAAGGCGGTCTCTGACGTGCAGCGCTATCTCAATGATCCCTGTCGCTACAATGCGAAGCCGGAGTATGATCAGTATATCTTCATCTCACGTCGTGGTCAACCGATATCTCGTATCACGGTCTTCTGTCTGATTCGTACGCTTGCTGAGCTTGCGGGCATACAGAAGGAGATTAGCCCGCATACGCTAAGACACAGCTTTGCTACGCACTTACTCGAGGGTGGGGCTGACCTGCACGCTATCCAGCTGATGATGGGACACGAGAGTATAGCGACGACAGAGGTCTACACCCACGTGGATCGCACCGCACTCCGTGCCGACGTCTTGCGCTACCATCCTCGCAATCAGCAGCACCCCACACCGCACGACGAGTGACCCTACACAGTTTTAAATGCAAAAGCAGGAGACAGCCCGTGAGCCGTCTCCTGCTTTGATTGTGTTATAGGTCTTCGCTAAGACTTAGAAGCGATAGGTAGCACCGAGTGAGAGGTAGGTTAGTCCATAGCCAAACTCACCCATGATAGCCCAGCGGTCGGAGAGATAGTAGCGAGCTCCGATGTGTGCACCCCAACCAAAGCCAACTGAAGTGTCCTTGTCCTTGATTGCCATATCAGCCACCTTCATATTATAGTTCCAGCTGATGATATCTACACCGAGCATCAAGCTAAAGTAGGTGTCGAGCTTGTCTACAAACTGATAGTGCAGAGAGCCACGTGGTCCGATGAGTGTCTGGCTCCATACAGACTTGTCGAAGCCTTTGTAGCGATAGACCTCAGAGCCTATGTAACCACCTACACCGATAGAGCCGTTGCCGTCAAAAAGACCACTGACTACGCTGTGGTCAATTCCTAGAGAGACTGGAGGTAGGAGGACACTATAGGTGTCGTTGAAGAGGGTTCCTCCGATACCGAGCCCGAGGTTGGCGGTCGTCGTCCCCTTGCTAAAAGTGGACTGAGCCTGAGCTGCAAAGCCAAGCGTGAGCATGGCGATGATGAGTAGTGCGATTCTTTTCATAGTTTGTTGTGTTTATGAAGTGATTGGATTGATTATGCTTTGTTGGCGCGCTTGCGGTCTAGCTCGTTGAGCAGGATCTTGCGCAGGCGCATAGACTTAGGCGTGACCTCCACATACTCGTCTGCCTTGATATACTCCAGCGCATCCTCTAGGCTGAAGACGACGGGAGGTGCGAGAGCTACCTTGTCATCACTACCGGCAGCACGCATGTTGGTGAGCTTCTTGCTCTTGCAGACGTTGACCGTCAGGTCGTTGTCCTTCGTATGTTCGCCGATCACCTGACCAGCGTAGACCTCCTCTTGGGGAGCGATGAAGAAGCGTCCGCGGCTCTGGAGGTTATTCAGCGCATAGGCAAAAGCGGTACCGCTCTCTCCCGCTATGATGCTACCATTGTTACGCCGCTCGATGTCGCCGCGCCATGGGCCAAACTCTAGGAAGCGGTGTGCCATAACGGCCTCACCAGCCGAAGCGGTTAGGACACTATTGTTGAGCCCGATGATACCACGCGAAGGTATTGTGAAGACGAGGTGTGTACGACCGTTCTTACTCTCCATGGCGGTCATCTCGCCCTTGCGCTGTATGACCATATCGATGATACGGCTACTGGTCTCGTCGGGGAGATTGATCGTGAGCTCTTCGATAGGCTCGCACTGTACGCCATTGATCTCTTTGATAATGACTTGGGGCTGACCCACCTGTAGCTCGTAACCCTCACGGCGCATTGTCTCGATCAGCACGGAGAGGTGCAGCACGCCACGGCCGAAGACGTTCCACGAGTCCGCTTGGTCAGTCGTCTCGACACGCAGAGCGAGGTTTTTGTCTAGCTCACGCATCAGGCGCTCATGGATGTGGCGGGAGGTGACAAACTTGCCCTCTCGGCCGTAGAAGGGGGAGTTATTGATCGTAAAGAGCATCGACATGGTCGGCTCATCGACGGAGATAGTGTCTAGCGCCTCGGCATGCTCTGGGTCAGCGATGGTGTCTCCAATCTCAAAGTGGTCAAAGCCTACGATAGCACAAATGTCACCACTGGAGACGGAGTCTGCTTTTGCCTTGCCAATGCCCTCGAAGGTGTAGAGCTCCTTGACCTTCTCTCGATGTGGCTCACGATCTTTGTGGCAGAGGAGCACGGTGTCGCCGTTGTGTATGGTGCCACGATGCACGCGTCCCACGGCAATACGTCCTACGTAGGAGCTGTAGTCTAGCGAGGTGATGAGCATCTGCAGAGGACCGTCCAGCTGTTGTGGTGCGGGGATCTCAGAGATGATCGCATCGAGTAGGGGGGTGATGTCTTCCGTTGGCTTCTCCACGTCACGGCTCATCCAGCCCTGCTTGGCACTACCGAAAAGGGTGACGAAGTCGAGCTGATCATCGGTAGCCTCTAGCGAAGCCATCAGATCAAAGACCATGTCCTGCACCTCCATGGGGCGGCAGTTGGGCTTGTCTACCTTGTTGATGACGACGATCGGCTTGAGCCCTATGGCGAGGGCTTTCTGCAGTACGAAGCGGGTCTGAGGCATTGGCCCCTCGAAGGCATCTACCAGTAGTAGGCAACCGTCGGCCATGTTGAGCACGCGCTCCACCTCACCGCCGAAGTCGGCGTGTCCTGGGGTGTCGATGACGTTGATCTTGACCCCTTTGTAAGTTATGCTGACATTCTTCGAAACGATCGTGATGCCTCGCTCTCGCTCTAGGTCGTTATTGTCTAGAAAGGTGTCGACCTCTGCAGCTTTGTCCTCTCTAAAGAGCTTAGCAGCGAGGAGCATTTTGTCGACAAGGGTCGTCTTACCGTGGTCGACGTGGGCGATGATAGCTATGTTTCGTATTTCCTGCATTTGTGTGGATTCGTATCCTTGTTAGTCGGTGCAAAGGTACGAAAAACGGCGGGGAGAGATAGGGTTTAGAGATTAGAAGTTAGAGATTAGAAGTTGGAGATTGGGACCAGAGTTTGTGGCTTGTTCCTACGTAGGAACCGAAAAGTTCCTCCGTTGGAACTGAAAAGTTCCTCCCTTGGAACTAAAAAGTTCCTCCCTTGGAACTAAAAAGTTCCAAGCGGGGAACCAGTTTTGGAACTCGTATATGCTACGAAAACAGGGTGATACGAGCGAGCCTTCTTGTGCTCTGAAATGATAAAAGTCCCTAGCGCTAGAGATAGCACTAGGGACTTTGTCGTAATATAGGTCGGGGCGTTACCCTTGTATCGCAGCTCTGATGTCGATCATCTGGAGGGCAGCGATGGCGCATTCGGAGCCTTTGTTGCCTACGGCACCACCAGAGCGGGCACGAGCCTGCTCGATGTTCTCAACGGTGACGAGCCCGAAGATGACCGGTGCCTTGCCACGCAGGTTGAGCTCGGTAGCTCCCTCGGTGACACTGTCACAGATGAGGTCGTAGTGCGAGGTCTCGCCACGTATGACGCAGCCGATGATGATGATAGCGTCATAGGGCTGGGTCGCCTCACTGAGTAGGGTCGCCGTATAGGTGAGCTCGAAAGCACCTGGCACTGAGAAGGTCTCGATCTGCTGGCGCTCGAGTCCGCACTCCAGGAGTGTCGTGACAGCTCCGTCGCGGAGGGCATGCGTAATCTCAGCATTCCACTCCGAGTAGACGACAGCGATGCGATGGACGTCTGCCGTGCGTCTGTGCTGGAGCGTGTAGCGAGCCGGTGTCTGCTGGCTGTGGAGTTGTGAAGACATGGGGATTAGACTTTAGATGTTAGAGATTAGAGGTTAGACTTTAGAGGTTAAAAGTTAGAGATTAGACCCTAGAGCCACTAGAAGCACTAGAGCCACTAGTTATCTCTAACCTCTAATCTCTAACTTCTAACCTCTAAAAATCTACTTCTTGAGCTGAGCCTCTACGCGGATGATGGAGGACTCGATGCTCTCAGACTCAGGAGCTGTGTAGTACTTGTCCTGTATCTCTTTGTAAGCCTTGAGTGCCTTGTCGTACTGTCCTAGCTCCTCGTAGACATGCCCTGCCTTGATGAGACAGCTGGGTGAGATGACGGGATTGTCGGCTGCCTTGGCTGCATCCATAAAGTACTTAGCAGCCTCCTCATACTTGCCCAGCTCTACGTAGCAGTCGCCGATGAGACGGGTGAGAGAGGGTGCGACCATCTTCTCCTTTGCCTTGAACTCCTTGAGCTCGCGGATGGCCTCCTCGTACTTGCCCTCGTCGTAGTAGATGATACCAGCGTAGGCGTGAGCCAGCTTGCCAGCATCGGTGCTGCTATACTTGTCAGCAATCTCTAGGAGACCCATAGATCCAGCTGCGGGGGCGCTGAGCGCAGCACTATCTGCACCTGCCATAAATTGCTCCTCAGCAGCATATAGCTCTGTCGAAGCCTTCTCAGCGCGGGGCTTGACTACCTTGTGGATGTAGAACCAGATGCCAAAGCCTAGCACGATGACACCCAGCACACACCAGATGATGGTCTTGCTGTACTTCTCAATGAATTGCTCGCTACGAGACACAAACTCCTCAGAGTGGTGAGAGCCTTGTGACCCAGATTCTTTTACTGCCATACTATATCAGTTCGTTTTTTGTTGTTATCTATATTCTATGTAGGGAGAGTTATTGACTGCAAAGTTAGCAGTTTCGGGGGAATAAATCACGCTTTTGCCTTTTTTGACCTGGACAAATGGGTCAATCGATGTAGCGACGAGTGATCTCCCCGTAGCTATCTATGCGTCTATCTCGCAGGTAAGGCCACCAGCGTCGGACTAGCTCGGTGCGCTCTAAGTCGAGCTCTACGACGGTGCACGCCTCCTCCGTCTGACTCAAATCGCAGAGCATCTCGCCCTGCTGACCTGTGACGAAGCTGTGACCCCAAAACTGTATCCCCTCGGTGACGCCTGAAGGGTCGGGCTCGTAGCCGACACGGTTCACCGCAATGACGGGAAGGTTGTTGGCGACAGCATGACCACGCTGCACCAGTTGCCACGCATCGATCTGTCGTTGCTGCTCTTCAGGCGTGTCGTAGGCGGCGGTGCCGATGGCGGTCGGGTAGATGAGTAGCTCGGCACCTTTGAGTGCCATAAGACGTGCAGCCTCGGGGTACCACTGATCCCAGCAGATGAGGATGCCGAGACGACCCACGGAGGTGTCGATCGGCTCGAAGCCTAGGTCGCCTGGGGTGAAGTAAAACTTCTCGTAGTAGGCTGGGTCATCTGGTATGTGCATCTTGCGGTAGCGACCCGCTATGGAGCCGTCACGCTCGAGCACTACGGCGGTGTTGTGGTAAAGGCCTGTGGCGCGCTTCTCAAAGAGTGAGAGGACGATTACCACGCCCAGCTCACGCGCTAGGGCGCCGAAGCTTTCGGTCGAGGGCCCGGGTATTGTCTCCGCTTGGTCAAAGAGAGCGACATCTTCTGTCTGGCAGAAGTATAGCCCGTTGTGTAGCTCCTGTAGCACAATCAGCTCGGCACCCTCGTGGGCTAGCTGGCGGATGCGCTCTTGGAGGCGGTGGATATTGTCTGCATGGTCAGCACCATTGTGCTGCTGTATGATACCTACTTTCATCTTATTATGGTGTCTAGAAGTGAAGGATTGAGGAAGCCTTGCGGTATCTGCATAGAGATGCAGTGCAGGCTGCCGTGCTGCTCGAGCAGTATGGAGCAGTCGATAGGCACGACCTCGAGGTGAGGCAGTGCTTGCTGGAGTATGCGCTGCGCCTCGCTGTCGGTGCTGCGCCCGTAGATGGGGAGCAGGAGCGCGCCGTTGACGAGGAGAAAGTTCGCATAGGTGGCTGGTATGAGGCAGTCCGCCTCATAGCGTGAGGGGTAGTCGCCCACGTCGGGCAGCGCGATCAGTCGCAAGGCAGGACGCTGACGAGCTAGCTCCTGTAGCTGACGCTCTAGCTCTGTCAAAGCTGCGAAGCTCTGCGCCGTAGAGTCGCTCGGAGAGACATATATAATAGTGTCGGGGTCGACGAAGCGGGCGATCGTGTCTATATGCCCATCGGTATCATCGCCTGGCAGGGGAGCCACTTCGAGCGAGCAGTAGTCAGTCAGGCCGAGACGCGCTAGCAACTCCTTATATATATGTGGCGCTTCGTAGAGATGTGCGTTGCGGTGTGGGTCCTCTACGCAGGACTTGGTGGTTAGGAGAAAGCCCTCGCCATTGCACTCCAAGGCTCCTCCCTCGAAGGTCAAGTCCAAAGCGTCTAAGTAAGCGACTGCTGGGGCAAAGAGCTTGTTAGCGACGAGGTGACGCACCACTTGGTTGTCAAGCGTCGCGCCAAACTTACCGCCCCAAGCGTTGAAAGTAAAGTCTACGATGCCACGCACTCCGCAGGGACTCTGGAGAGCCAGAGGACCGTAGTCACGGCACCACGTATCGTTGGTAGGGCAGGGGACGAGTAGGCAGCGTTTACTTAGCTCCGACGGTAGAGAGGCGTACTCCGTAGCATCTTCAGGCACGAGTAGCACGACTGGCTCGAAGCGTGTCACCTGCTCGATGATGTCGCAGTAGGTGCGCTGTACTTCGGGAAGAATCGGTGCCCAGTCGCTCTGGCTGTGTGGCCAGGCGAGGAGGATAGCATCTTGTGGCACCCACTCGGGTAGCATCTGCATAGTCTCTTGTGTCATAGGTCTCTCACTGCCTTAGTGTGTCACGATCTGAAGGTCTTGTCGCTGGGCCGCAGCCATACTACCCAATATGCCGAGACCATCGTGGATGTTGTTGTAGATGAGGATAGGCTCAGTGAGGCCCGTCTCACTCACACTGTTGTAGCGGTCTGAGGTAACCGTCTGCCAGTAGTGATAGAGGTCGCCCGTGATTGCATAAACGGTGACACGCAGGGCGACATAGTCCGATACAGCGTTCGTAGTCTGCGTCTCATCTGTAGAGCCGTCGGCGTTGCAGACCCGCGTGGCAAAGGTGAGCGTCGTTCTGAGCGTATAGTCGCTCGTCGAGACGTTAGAGCCTGCGAGCAGATTCATCGGATAGGCATTGGCCGACTCGAAGATTAGGTCGCCACTGCTAAACTTTGCTAGGCTTGGGTCCTGCAGCTGCTCCTGATACCATCTGTAGCCCTCTGGTTGGATGCTCTCTCCTCGCATCACTGCTTGCCGCTCTACGATGATACGGTAGTAGCTATCCTTGGTGATGCCTTGGAGCGGGATGGATAGTTCGTAGTTTTGAACCTCTAGGTACTGCCCTTTCTGAAGATTTACGTTTGAAGCGTTGTTACGACGACTCTTGTCCAGCGTCTTGACCTCTACGGTGCCGAGCTTAGGCTGTGCGGGTACGGTGGTAATGGCTGAAGCTGCCTTGAGTCCCGGCTTCTCCACCGAGATGGCTATGCGGTCGCCCGTCTGAGGCTTGTATTGCGCTACCTCGTCGAGCGGTACGAGCTGGTCGTTGACCTGGAGCGTCATACGATAGGGGCAGTCGGGGTGGTAGTAGGGGTAGTAGGTATTCGTACTGGGCGAAGCGACACCCGTCGGCTTGCTCTCGGAGAGCGAAATGTCGATGCCTTGCTGCTCCGTAGCGACCGCATTGATGACGATGCGTGGCGTGTTGTCGCCTAGGTCGAGAGGAATGAGCGTCTGACAAGCTGCGAGGAGCGTGATGAGTAGAGTGCTACTGGCCAACTGTATATATTGTATAGGTCTCATAGTGGTCTTAGGTTAGAAGGAGTAGGTGTAGCTGATATTGGGCAGGATTGGGAAGATGGTCACCTGCTGCAGCACGGTGCGGTAAGAGTTGTCGCCCGTCTTCTCGCTCACAGGCGTAACGATGAAGGGGTTCATATTGTTGTAGACGTTGTAGACGCTCAGGTTCCACAAGCTCTTGCCCCGCTTGTGATGCTTCGTGTAGGTGACGCTGAGGTCTAGTCGGTGGTAAGGCTTGAAGCGGTAATTATTGCGCTCAGACACATGCTTGAGCGACCCCGCCGCGCCATACATCGATGGAGCTAGTGGGTCTCTCATGCCATCGTACTCGTGCGTTGCGATGGTACCCGTCTGACCCGAGGCAAAGACCCAGGTAGCAGCAAAGTCCCAGTTCTTGCCCAGCTGATACATTGTGGTAATCTTAAAGTCGTGAATGCGGTCATACTTAGCGGGGAAGGTGCGCCCGAAGTTGAGCTCCTCGCCTGGTTGGTCGAAGGTGCGCCACGTACGCGCCCAGGCGTAGCTCACCCAGCCAGTCAGCTTGCCCACCTTACGCTGCCAGAGTAGCTCTAGGCCGTAAGCCGTGCCACGACCCATAGCGACCATCTGCTCCCAGTTTGTCGAGACCCCATAGAAGAAGGAGCCCTCCTTGTACTCCAGTACATTGCTCAGAGGCTTGTAGTAGCCCTCTACCGAGAAGTCGCCCCACTGAGGCACATGGAGGAATAGCCCCGCCGTAAAGTGGTGCACGTGCATCGGCTTGATGCGGTCTGTCGAGGGTACCCATAAATCTGTAGGCAGGCTCAGACTATTGTTCGTCAGGAGGTGCACATGCTGCGTCATCAGGGCGTAGCCCACCTTGGCTGTCAGAGCAGGCGTGATGCGCCAAGCGGCACTCACACGTGGCTCTATATTATGGTAGCCCTTGCCACGTACATAGTAGAAGCTGTAGCGCAGCCCCGCATTAAAGGTCCACTTGTCTCCCAGCTTCATCTCATCCTCAGCATAAAGCGACGCCTCGTGAGCGTAGATTTTAGGATTGTTTCCGAAGAGGTCAAAGTCCGTCCCAGTGAAGTCCGAGAGGTCCTTGCCGTTCACCTTTACCGAAGTCATCTCAGGGCGAAAGGTGTGAAAGGTGTAGTTCGCACCAAAGAGTAACTGATGCTGCTCGACAGGCGAGTAGTGCAGTTCGCTCGTCAGGAGCCAGTCACGGATACCCGAGTCGTAGTTCATCGCTACGGGAGGCTCATCCTTGTCCTCCTGCATCTTCATGCGTAGTCTAGAGCGGTACTGCGTATAGGAGGCTGTGGTATTGAGAAAGAGCTGTCCGTTGATGACATGGTTCCACCGCAGCGAACCCATCGCATTGCCCCACAGCCAGGACATCTGCTGCTTGTCATCTCCACTAGAATAGCGTGTCCAGACACGGTCGTTGCCGTAATAACCGAAGAGATACAGCTGGTCCTTATCTGAGAAGCGGTGCGTCACCTTCAGGTTTAGGTCGTGGAAGTTATACCCGCCCTTCATCTTCTCGCCATCCTCGCCCTCCTGGCGATTACGTATAGCAAAAGCCATCGCAGCCAGCAGGTCTAGGTAGGTGCGCCGTGCCGAGAAGTTGAAGGTGGTGCGGTCCTTAACAATCGGGCCCTCCACATTAATCTTTGAGGAGATCAGCCCTACGCTCACATTGCCGTGGTACTTCTGCATATCGCCATCCTTGAGACGCACGTCCACGACCGACGAGAGACGCCCTCCGTAGCGAGCGGGGAAAGTGCCTTTGTATAGCGTCACCGACTTGACCGCATCGGGGTTGAAGGTCGAGAAAGCTCCCAGCATATGATTCGGATTGTAGAGCGAGATGCCGTCCATAAGGATTAAGTTTTGGTCGGGATCACCACCTCGCACGAAGAGGCCCGACGACCCCTCCGAACCGCTCTGTACGCCAGGTAGCAGTTGTAGCGCCTTGATCACATCCTGCTCGCCAAAGAAGGCGGGCAGTCGCTTAATCTCGCTCGCCGATATGTGCTGCGCCCCAATCGTAGCCGTCTCAACCCCCGAGGGGTTCGGACTACCCACCACGACCACCTCGCCGAGTAGCTGACCCTCGATGAGTGAAGCCGAGAGCGTCGTATCCGACGAGAGCTGCAGACGTATCGTATCGCTCTGATAGCCTACGTAGGAAAACTGCAGGAGCACCTCCCCCGCTGGGAGCGTCAGCGAGTAGTGGCCGAACTCATTTGTCACGGCACCTGTGCGGCTGTTGAGCTCCATCACATTGGCGGCGATCAGCGTCTCGCCACTCTGCGCATCATGCACGAAGCCATTGATCGTGAACTTGCTCTGCGCTTGCCGTGGTGCTTGCTTTTGTGCCAGTCCGCTCAGTGGCGTGGCGAGCATCATCAGTAGGAGAGCCAGTAGCCCCACGGTAAAGTTATATCGACGTAAATAGGTCATAAGTAGGTTGCTATACGTTGCTAAAACGGGTACTAAGCGGGCGGTTAACGGGCCATCTCCGACTGCCAGCTCACGCCCCACTCCCGCCGTTAAACGCTACAAAGTTACGCTTTTGACCGAAGTAACAGCTCTCTGCCACACATCCGCAGTGAGTTTCCTACCTATGAAACTGGAGTTTCCTACCTATGAAACTAAAGTTTCCTACCTATGAAACTAAAGTTTCACCCCTATGAAACTGGAGTGCCAACGGGGGATGGCACTCAGGGCTGACGCATTATATACAATGAACTCATCTATTATTTAGACCCAATTAGATATCGTTATGGTGCTGTGTCGGGGAAAACGGATTTCCACGTGGATATTTCGAAATCTTCACGTGGAGAATTTTTATTTTCCACGTGGGGAAGAAAAAATTCCTCGGAGGAATCAAATGAAACTTCGGAGGAAATGAATGACGCCCACGTGGAAAATAAAAAATATCCACGTGGAGATTTGAGATTTCCCACGTGGATATTCGAGAAAGGAGGGTAATTAGAGATTAGAAGTTAGAGGTTAGAGGTTAGAAGTTAGATATTAGAGGTTAGGGGTGACACATTATATATGTAGTGAGTTCATCTATTCCTTGCTTGTCGCTATGTGTAGCTCCTGACAGAGCAATTATAATGCGTCAGCCCTGGGGATGGCACTGGAGTTTCACCCCTATGAAACTAAAATTCCTAGGGAGGAACGGTTGACCAAGAGCGCTATTTATGCTACCTTTGTCTCTAGTAAAAAAGAGAGATGAACCGATGAAACAGATATTACAGCGCTTCCTCTTGCTGGCGGTGAGCCTGCTCCTAGTCACGACAACGCTTATGGCACAGGCTCCCCTGCGACATGTTGTCAAGAAGTTGGAGACTGTCTACTCAATCTCCAAGCGTTACGGTGTCTCCGAAGAGGAGATTTACCGGCTCAATGAGGGCAGTCAGTGGGGTATCCGTGAGGGGCAGACGCTCCTGATACCCCAGCGCAAGCCTGACACAATCTATGTCGAGGCACCGGTGGTTGCACAGGTGGAGCCAGGCATTCACGTGGTGCAGTCTGGTGAGACGCTCTACAGCATCAGCCGTAAGTACGGCTTGACCGTGAGCCAGCTCCTAGAGCTTAACCCGCAGAAGCACGATGCTCAGATAGCGGTAGGGGAGCGGATAGTGGTAGTCTCAGGAGCTCGTATTGAGACACCGGTCAGCCCACAGCAGCGCTCTCAAGGCGATCCAGTCCGAGTGGCTCTAATACTTCCTCTGCGAGAGAACGGGCAGCCTAGTCGCTACCTCTACTTTTACGAGGGTGCACTCCTAGCTATCGAACGGTTGCAACGTCAGGGAGTGAACATTGACCTGCAGGTTGATGCTGCTGTCAATCGCTCTGCACTCGAGCAGCTCCTAAAGGACAAAAAGGGAGAGCAGTACGACCTAATCATTGGCGGGGACTCGGAGCAGAGCGTGGAGCTACTGGCTCAGCACGCTAAGGCGCAGCAGGCGGTCTACCTCTCGCCTTTCGTATGGCAGAGTGGCAAGGGACAGCTGTATGACCACTTCTTCCAACTTAATCCCGCTCAGTACCGTGTCACGGAGAGATTGCAGCAAGCTTTTGCCGAGAGATATGCTGACTATGATGTGCTCTTGGTGCGCTGTGGCGAAGGCGATCAGGAAGACAAGTTTAAGGCTATCGAGAGTACCTGTCGCGAGGCGGGCATCTCCCTACAGAGTCGCTCTCTGCGAGAGTTAACTGTCGGGCAGTGGCCTCGCCAGAGTGGTAAGAAGTGTGTGATACTACTCAACTCCAGCAAGCAAAAAGACCTCACAGCCATACTGGATGCTATGCGGGCGGCTCAGCTCTCGATGAGTGACTATCAGCTCTTTGGCTATCCACAGTGGCAGACTTATGGCAAGGATATAGAGGAGCGCCTACGAGGTGTGGGGGCGACGATTTTCTCCACATTCTACTGGGACAAGGAGCTTCCCGAGAGCCAGCATATCAACGATGCTTATCGCTACTTCTATGGCCGTAGTATAGAGGAGAGCTATCCGAGCTACGCTCTACTGGGATACGATGTGGTGCGCTACTTTGTGGCGGCAATTTCGACTTATGGACGAGACTTCAAGCAATCCATGAGCCAATTGCCCAAAGATGGACTCCAGTCGGGCTTCCTCTTTGCACCAGCCATCACAGGGCGCAGATCTGGGAGAGGGGGCTACACGAACTTAAACCTCTTCTTCATCACATACGGCGCGCGGGGGGCTCACCGTCTGCAGATACCACTAGCAGAATAAAGTAGGCACTATGCGACGTACTACTAAATGGTGTGGCGGTCTGCTCCTCGTGCTCCTCTGCACCGTACTCCCAGCACAGGCTCAGCGCTCGCAACTGAAACCGCTCGAGGTGCGTGTAGGGGGTGGGGGAGGTGTGAGTGGCTCGATGCTAGACCTCGTGCCACGTGTGGAGATGTTACCTCACCTAGGTGCTATGGGCTATGTGGCGGTGCTGCTGACCAATCAGAACTATACTGGTATGACGATGCGCCTTTCCTACGAACAGCGTGGATGGCGAGAGGAGTACAAGGAGCCCATCGCCTATAGCTTTGCGAGAGATATGGACTACATCGATTTGACACTGATGGCACATCTCTACTATCCCCTAGGCTCTGTCCAGATAGGACTAGAGGTGGGTCCGAGTGTGGGCTACATCATACGAGATGTAAGTAGCCCCACGCCGAGCGAGGAGACGCGAGCCATCGTCAAGAGACGGCATGTCTATCCGCTCTTTAGCAAGTTCTCCTGGGGGCTCAAAGGGGGACCCATCGTGAGCCTAGACATAGCGCAGAGGCATCGGATTACGCTGAGTGGACACTTCTATTACGGTCTGAGCGACATCTTTGCCACTACCGTGCGCGACGACTACGGTCGTGCAGGCGAGCTGGGTGTCACGGTGGGGCTGGGCTATTACTTTAAGGTGCGCTGATGCTGGTCTTACTGCTCCTATACTCCTTAATTCTCTTTGTGGCGGTCTATTCACTGCTACCAATCACTTGGGCGGGTATCATTGCCTTTGGAGGAGGTGCACTCCTTGCCACGTGGACCTACCTATGGGGTTACCGATGGCTCTACCATCAGCCCGCACCGCAGGAGCCTGGCGAGTTGCTAGCTCTCTCACCAAAACCTCTCACCCTATACTTGAAGAGGGTGAAGCCTATGCGCTGTCTCCTCTACGCCATCCTTGCGGTAGCGATCTATCTGCTCCTCTCGTGGAGCAACGAAGCACTCGTCAATGTATGGCCAGAGGGATGGGGCGGAGCGTGGCTGCGCAACTGGAGCAAGGCTTCTCAGGAAGCTCAGACAGCACTCATAGAGACCGCTAACCTTGGGTGGCTCTTCCTCACCGTCGGGGTGCTGACACCTCTCGCCGAGGAGCTATTCTTCCGAGGGGCACTGATGGGGTGGATGATGCTGAGAGGCTTCCCACGCTGGAGCGTCATCCTCCTTCCCGCATTACTTTTTACTGTGATGCACCTCAATCCCGTGGGGATGCTACCAATCTTCTTCCTGGCGCTCCTGCTGGGTTACCTGCGCTGGGCTACGGGTTCACTCTGGCCATCGGTCGCGCTACACATTTGCAATAACCTTTTAGTCCTGAGCATCTATGGACTTTAGAGACAACTTCCTCTCGCTGGTTGTCAGCCGTCTGCTGGCTAATGGAATCCCTCTGAGAGAGCAGCTGGTGGTCGTACCGACGAAGCGTGCTGCCACCTTTCTGCAGCGTCAACTGCTCTTACAGCTTCAGGAGCCTGCGACTATCTTGCCACGCATCGTCACCATCGATGAGTGGATTACCGAGATGAGTGGACGTATTATCCTAGACAATACGGCGCTCGTCTCGATACTCTATGAGGTGTATGCCACCTATCTAGCGGAGCAGGGGCAGAAGCAAGAGCAGGCTACGACAGATCAGATGCTTCGCTTGAGCCAGACGGAGCGCATGCTACGAGACTTCCAAGATATGGACCTCGCTCTGGTCGATGTGGATATGCTCTTAATCAATCTCGAGGAGCTGGATGCTCTGGATGACTTCTCCTTTCTAAATGAAGAGGAGCGGGAAGCAATCAAAGCTTTCTGGCGAGGGCTATCTGACAAGGAACTGGAAGGCCCTCAGGAAGCGTATCGCCACTTCTCCACTACATGGCGAAGCGTTTACAAGCTATTTAATGCGCGTTTAGCAGAGCTCGGTGTCGCTTACCGAGCCGCTGCTTATAGGCTCGTCGCAGGGGAGACCTTTACGGAGGAGAAGCTGCTTAGAGAGCTACGTCGTCATAGTGGGTCGTCCGTTAGTCTAGTCTCCTTCATCGGACTGTACAACCTTACACCAGCAGAGCAGGCTGTCATCCAGAAGCTACAGCGAGCAGATGCCGATGGGCTAAGGGTGCAGCTCTACTGGCAGAAAGTTGCTCTTGATGCCACGGATGAGTTCAACGAGCATCTCAACCGCACCCTTGACCAGAACATAAAGCTCCTCGGAGGAGAACCCTTAGACGGAGAGTTCGCCTATAAGCACTCGCCAGAGGTAGAGCTGCTCTCGCTCAATTCGACCATCCTCCAGCCACAGGTGGTGAATAGTCTAATCGATCAAATCGTCCAGCGTGACCCCTCTGCTCTTAGCGAACTACGCATTGCTATAGTGCTTAACGATGAGAAGACGCTCATTCCCCTGATGAAGTCGCTCAAGCAACCGACCTGCACCTCGCTCAACGTGACAATGGGCTACCCCCTCCAGTACACCTCTGTGGCGACCTGGATACGTCGATACCTTAATATATATGGTCTTCTCGCAGCCTCATCAGAGACAAAAGTGGAGCGTGTCAAGCTCACTTGCTCACGCTTGCAGCTCTGGCTGGCTGCCCCTCTGACACGAAAGCTCTTTGGTGAGCTAGCGACTACGCTCATGTCCCAGATAGCTCTCCACCACTACGCCATCACAGCGTCAGAGCTACTCAATATAATAGAGACAATTACGGAGGGGGCTGACGAGGCTGTGCGACAGCGACTCCTGGACCTCCTCACACCGAGCCTCACAGGTAGAGAGTTGCTGGCGAGCATAGGACAATTGCTCGAGCTACTCAAGGAGCCGATGCCTGCGCCAAAGGAAGCAGACGAAACAGCTCAAGAAGACGAAGACTTAGCACCAGACGAGTCGATAGATCAAGTAGTCCTCTCGGAAGCACTTGACCAGATCATCCGCTACGTCACCCAAGTGTCCAATCTGCTGCAGTCGGACGAGGGAAGCCGTCATCTGCTAGACACCCCGCAGCATGTCACCTATCTCTTGGAGCAGCTCTTGGCTGTGGGGAGTATTCCCTTCGAGGGAGCTCCGCTAGAGGGCTTGCAGGTGATGGGATTCTTGGAGACTCGTACACTCACCTTTGACTATGTAATCATGCTCAATGTGCAGGAGGGAGACCTGCCTAAGTCGAGCCATACCACGACACTCATCCCCGATATGCTACGGAGAGCCTTTGGTATGACCACTTATCGTACAGAGGACGACACCAATGCCTACCACTTTTATCGTCTCATCCAGGGAGCTAAGAAGGTTTATCTGCTTCAAGACACACGCCCTAAGAGTATCTCCTCGATGGAGCCCTCACGCTATGTAGATCAGATCCGCTACCTGACAGATTTATCTCTCTTGGAGTATTCCTACGCTGACCAGCTAGAGGCTAGAGACGGGACGGAGATTGATGCCCCTAGTGCTGAAAAAGACGAGGCGGTGCGCCACTATTTGGAGCAGATAGCGAAGGGTGAGAAGACTTTCTCTCCATCCGACCTGATTACCTACTACAAGTGTCCCTACCAGTTTTACCTCAAGAAGATAAAGGGTGTGGGCGAGCCACGACCCGAGCCCGGAGTGGTCACTCCGATAGAGCTGGGCTCGATGGTGCATGAGTATCTAGAGAAGTTTTACAAAGGACTGGTGCAGAAGCATGGAGACGTCATAACTCGGAATCAGCTCGAACACAAGGTCTCTCGCCAGATGCTGACAGATATCTATAAAGAGATCGTCTCTGACAAGAGTGCCCCCGACGAAATCCTCCTGACTGACCTAGAGCGATACATTTACAAGGCTCTAGAGATTGACCGGCTCCTGCTCGGTTCCACCGGCACGCTCCAGCTGCTAGCCAGTGAGGCAAAGATGCAAAACGTCCCCTTCGAGTGGGAGTCGGCGGGGCAGAAGCATAAGATACACCTCACTGGGCAACCAGACCGAGTGGACAAAGTCTGTGGAGGAGTCTGTCGCATTGTAGACTACAAGACAGGTGCGATTAGAAAGCCTAAGACAGTAACGGATCTAAACGAAGAGACGCTCGACAGCTGGAGTAAGAGTGGAAGCTACTGCAGTCTGGGTGGCTATATGCTCCAGTCTTATCTCTATGCCCTACTCTGTGCAAAGCAGTCGGGGTATGAGATTAGCGAAGTCCAGCCGACACTCTACTCACTAGCTCCCGCCATACCAGCGAGTCAGGGGGCGATAAACTTTGGTAAGTCGACAACCCTTACTGCTATAGAAACGATTCTGATTCACTATCTAAACAAGTTGGTAAATCCGAAAGAAAAGTTCACTCAGACTACATTGCTGAGCCTCTGTAGCTATTGCAACTACAAGACAATCTGTGGACGCAAGAAGCTTGATTTCTAGAGACACCATAATATAGTAGCACGCCACATGAAGACTAGAAGCCTGATCCTATCACTCCTCATACTCGTCAGCTCGACCCTGACACTCTCGGCGCAGGGCGTCACAGCTACTCCAGGCAAGCTCAGCCAGCCCTATACGCCCATAGGTCAGCAGGTGCAGCTCTTGGCTTATCATCCCGCCACAGGAGAGGGGAGTGGTGCGGTTACCCTGACCTTTCCCATAGCTGCGGGCGAGAAGCTCTACAGCTACACCACCTCGATACAAGAAGCGCAGCTCGTTGCTACGGCTCAGTACGCAGGGGCGACCGTAACCGTGCCAAATGCTCAGCTGGAGTGCGGTTACTTCACCGCTCAGCCTAGTCAAGTTATGATGACAAAAGTTTACTATTGGCTCTTTGACTACAGCCGTGTTGCGCTACGAGACCTCACTTTGACCGCAGACTATGATACAGCGGAGCCATGCCAGCAGGTGACGCTCGCCCTCTCTCGTCCGCTTGCTCCCATATATTATCACACGCTACAAGGGGTCAAGATGCAGGTAGACCGTGGGCTAGTCGTGCGCTACCAAGACCTCGTCTACAAGGAGGAGAGACTCGCTTTCACCATTGAGCAAAAGGAGGAGCTACTCCCTGAGACCAATGGAAGCGCATGGCATCTGATCGCTCCGCTGACGGACACCTCTTTTGCTATCATCGGCGACCGCTTTACCGAGGGCGTCGCTAGTCAGTACGGCTTCCCCATAGAGAGTCCCGTGCTACAGGCTCACCGTGTCGAGCTGCATGCGTGCTATCGCCTACTCAGCTCAGGGCAGTCGCAGGCTACCGACTCGACCGCAACCAATGCGGGACAGCTCCCCTCTAGTCTCTCAGCTCCCGCCACGGTCGAGATAGACTTAATCGCTAATGAGCCAGCTACCGTACTTTACCAGATTGTCATTGCTGAGGGCGCTGGCATCTCTAAGGAAGCTCCTGTCGTGATGCAGTTCAACGGACGCAATGCTCAGTACACATTCGACAAGATGGGTACCTACACACTCTACGGCAAGGCGAGCGACCGCACAGCAAGTTGCACAGCCATCTCTCAGCCTGTGGTGGTGACGGTGCAAAGCTCTAGGCTCGAGGTGCCCAACGTCTTTACGCCCTTTAGTAGCCCTGGGGTCAACGACCTCTTTCAGGTGGTGCATCAGTCGCTTATCTCTTTCGAGGGACGCATCTACGACTCTTGGGGCGGACTAATCTATAGCTGGAGTGACCCCGATGGCGGCTGGGACGGCACCTACCGAGGCAAGCCCGTGCCGAGCGGGGTCTACTACTACGTCATCACTGCCGAGGGTGCCGATGGTGTACAGTACCACAAGAGTGGAGACGTCAACATCCTAGAGAGCGACTTCTCGCAGCAGCCTAACTTCAACTAATCTGAAGTGACTTTATCGATGAAAGACTTTTACTACACCATCCAGTCGCCAGCCATGGACGAGCAAAACATTCAGCGCAGTCGTTTCATCGGTTACAGCTATCCGGTCGCTAGTGCTGAGGAAGCTCTGGAGCGCATCTCGGAGCTTCGCAAGGAGCATTACAGTGCGACGCACGTCTGCTGGGCTTACTCAATCTATGGAGATGAGGAGTATGAGACACGCTCCAATGATGACGGGGAGCCTTCAGGCACTGCGGGCAAGCCTATCCTAGGACGTTTGCTCTCTCGCGACTTAACCAACGTAGCAGTGGCAGTCGTCCGTTACTTCGGCGGGGTCAAGCTCGGCACCAGTGGTCTGATAGATGCTTACCGCTCTACGACCGAGTTAGCTCTAGACAAGGCTACAGTCCGAGAGGTCATCCTGTATAGTCGTGTCACGCTCAGCTTCCAGATGGATCTGATGGGACCAGTGATGCTCCTCGTTAAGAACCACGGTGCCGAGATTATTGCTCAGGACTACACCTCCCAGTACCATCTCACGGTACAGCTACGGCGGGGCGATATGCCCGCGTTTGTCGCAGCGGCAGGGGAGATTTATGGAGTCACACTGCAGGAAGAGCAAGATATCGAATAAGTCCATACGCTCGTAAAAGCTTTGTAAACAATCGCTTTTCCTGTTTAGATCGGAGCCGTAATGCTAGATTCCACGAGTTTTTTGTAAGTTTGCACCGTAATTGTCTCTTGACAGTCAAGAGCGCAGTCTAATTACAATGGCTCAACTAACGGTCGTCCCGACACCCATAGGCAATCTAGGAGACATCACTCTACGCGGGCTGGAAGCTCTACGAGAGGCGGATCTAATCCTTGCAGAGGATACACGCACATCCTCCGTATTGCTGCGCCACTACGAGATAGCGAAGCCTATGGAGAGCCACCATAAGTTCAACGAATACAAAACTTCTGAGCGACTAGCTCAGCGCATTGCCGAGGGTACCTCCGTAGCGCTCATCAGCGACGCTGGTACGCCAGGCATCAACGACCCAGGAGCGATGCTCATACGGGCCTGCATCGATGCGGGCGTTGAGGTCACCTGCCTACCAGGAGCTACCGCCTTTGTCCCGGCTCTAGTAGCTAGTGGACTAGACACGACACGATTTTGCTATGAGGGCTTTCTTCCAGTCAAGAAGGGACGGCAGACACTCCTCACGGCACTCGCCACAGAGACACGCACCATCATCATATACGAGTCGCCGTATCGTGTCTGTCGTACGCTCGCTGACTTAATCACATACTTCGGCGCAGAGCGACAGGCAGCTACCTGTCGTGAACTGTCGAAGCTACACGAAGAGGTGCGACGTGGCACACTACAAGAGCTGAGCGACCACTTTGCGGAGACTGCCCCTCGTGGGGAGTTTGTCATCGTCATCGCTGGTGCAGCTCCTACCAAGCTACATAAGAAAAACAATAGACACACAACAGAAGATACAACTATACAATTATGAAACAGTCACTATCTCTCACTTTATCAGCATTAGTAGTAGTGCTACTGATGCTCACCGCTTGCGGTAAAAACAGTAAGCAGGAGGAAGAGCGACAGAAGGAGCTCACCGAACTGCAGACACTCCGCACGCAAGTTGCCGAGCAGGACTCACTAATCAATCTAGTGATTCAGAACTTCGCTCAGATACAGCAGCTAGAAGGTATGATAACGCTAGACAGCAATAGCGAGGTGCCCCAGTCTCAGCGTGCTAAAATCGAGGACAATATGCGCCTGATTAATGAGAAGCTGGAGCAAAACCGCCAGACGATAGAGCAGCTTAACAAGAAGCTCTCACAATCTGGTGCGGCAAATAGCTCCCTACAGCGCACAATCAAGACGCTACAAGACCAGCTCAACACCAAGAATGCTGAGATACTAGACCTCACCGAAGAGCTTAAACGTAAGAACTACGCTATCGGTGTCCTTGACTCGATGGTTACAGGGCTAAGCAATAACGTAGAGGATCTAAGCAAGACCTCTGCAGCACAGCAAGCAGAGCTGGAGCGTCAGGACGCTGCCCTCAACACGGTACGCTACTGTATCGGCACATCTCGCGACCTAAAGGATATGAACATCCTCCGCAACGGCGAGGTCGTCACAGAGGGTTACCAGTCAGACTACTTCACACAGATAGACCTGCGTCGAGTAACCTCTATACCGGTCTACGCTAAGAAGGCCGAACTCAAGACCAAGCACCCGAAGTCTAGCTACAGATTTGTCAAGGGCGAGGACAAGATGCTCACGCTAGAGATTACCAATCCTCAGGAGTTCTGGAGCCTTTCTAAGATACTTGTCGTACAGATCTACTAGTAGGTCTCTCGCGACACACTACATCTATCAAAAAAGGGGAGGTGCCTCGAGACACCTCCCCTTTGAAGTTTATTCGACACATCTCTAGCTGGCTGGTAAAACCGATGAAGTACAAAGCACTACTCTTCGACCTCGATGATACGCTCTGGGCTACCTTTGACAATAATAAGGCGAGCCTGCACAGACTCTACGATGAGGAGGGGTGGGGGAGCTACTATGCGACCTTTGAGGATTACTTTGCCGTCTACTTCCCACATCAGGAGCAGCTCTGGGACGACTATCGCAAGGGATACATCAGCAAGGAGCAGCTACTCCTAGACCGCCTGCGTCATCCACTACGAGGGCAAGTCTCATGGAGTGACCAGCAGGTCAGAGGACTCAATCAGCGCTTCATCGACTATGTGCAGAAACAGACGGGTCTTATCCCGCATGCCCTAGAGGTACTCGCAGAGCTACATAGAGACTACACGATTTGCATCGTGAGCAACGGATTTGAAGAGACGCAATATGGCAAAATCAATGGCTCAGGACTGGCTCCCTACATTGACAAAGTGATACTGGTCGACCACGTCGGTGTGCCAAAACCTGCGCCTGAGTTTTTAGACTACGCTTTGAAGGCAGTAGGCTGTAGCCGTCAGGAGGCACTAGTCATCGGGGACAGTTGGCCGAGCGACATCATTTGCGCCTTCAATAGCGGTATCGACTCCATCTGGTACAACCTGTGGCATGCACCGATGCCTGAGTATGACCGGCAGCAGCACTCCGTCTGCGAGATAAGAGACCTGCGGGAGCTGCTCCCCCTGCTTGCTCAGAGTACTCCTCCAGGCTTATGATTACCACGATAGAGGGGGTCGTACTGCGTACCATCCCTTACTCAGACCGCTCCTTGATAGCCACGCTCTACACCGACTTGTGGGGGGCTACAGCCTTTTCCGTACCTATCGGTGGCAGGAGCCGAGCGACGAGCAACCTCTTCCAACCTCTACGAGGTCTGCAGATTACGACCCCCTCGCCCGCCAGTCAGCCCGTCAAGCTCATCCGGCAGGTACAGCTCATTCGTGGCGCACTCCCCCTAGCTCAGCGCCCCTCTTGTAGCGGATACTTCCTCTATCTGGCTCAGCTCCTCAGAGAGTTGCTCGCACAGGAACCAGAGGATCTGACACTATATAAGACAGTCGCGCAAGCCTTGGACCAGCTAGACGGAGTCGAGGACCCAGGAGAGCTCAAAGGCTTTGACCTAGCTCTGCTCGTATCCATACTGCGTGTCAAAGGGTATCTCCCCGAGTGGATAGATATGCGCAGACTAAACCAGAGCGAAGACAACTACAGTGTACACTGGCTGGACCTCGAGCAGTGGACGATACTCCCGCTTCGGACAGACAACTCGGTACAGCTCACGCCAGAGCTACAGAGTGCTCTGCCCAGGCTCCTCGGCTATGACCTAGAGCACTTTACTCCAGATAGCTTCACCGCCTCAGAGTACGAGACCCTACGCAGGCTACTGCTCCACTTCACCGAGCTCCACTCGCCCTCCTTCCGTATCAAGCACATCATGCCGCTCCCCTGAGCTGGGGAAGTCACAAGCAGCGATTCGCATAGATGCACGAGGCTACCCATCGGGGAAAGTCCCGTCCATTATGCGCTGTCTCTCTTATAGATACGAGTTCCAAAAATGGTTCCTCTCTTGGAACTTTTTAGTTCCAAGGGAGGAACTTTCGAGTTCCAAGGGAGGAACTTTTCAGTTCCAAGGGAGGAATTGAAAAATCCCTAGGGAGGGACGAAGAAATCCCTAGGAAGGGAATCTCTATTGGTCAGCGGTAAAAACAGAATTTTCTTCAGAATCGTGAAGTGACATCTCCGGAGAAGTTATTCTTCACTTCGTGAGGCGTTGCGACTTCTTTCTGGCATAAGGATGATGAAGTGGTTAGAGAGGGGAGACGTGCAAGCCGAGTAAACGTCAGCGGGCTGAGCTGGTGTGCTAGGGTTGTGGCGGTGGTGTCGTTCGTTTTTTGTATCTTCGTGGCTGATTCAAGAGGAGAGGTGTAATTCCTTACCGGTGGTATAGTCCACAACTCCCATAGCGGATTGATATGGTGCAACTCCATAACCGACGGTGATAGTCCGGATGGTATTCGAATCAAGATGCCGTTGCCCCGACTGAGCTTCGGCTCTATGGGTCCGACGCATCTACTTTTGTGTACCACAGATCCTCGTACTTTTTATTATACAATCTCAAAGTAACAAGGAAATGGGACAAGCTAAAACAATTTCCCCAGCCGTAGAGGCTCGCATCCAAGCCGCCGTCCAAGCTCTCAGAGATGGCCGTGGCATCCTGCTCGTAGATGATGAAAATCGTGAGAACGAGGGCGACATCATCTTCTCCACAGAGCGACTGACTCCACAAAACATCGCACTGATGATCCGTGAGTGTAGTGGCATCATCTGTCTTTGCCTCAAGCCTAAGAAGTGCCAAGAGCTGAATCTACCTCAGATGGTGCAGCACAATACTTGTGTGAACAACACCGCCTTTACAATCTCTATAGAGGCGAGGGAGGGCGTCACGACAGGTGTCTCGGCACATGACCGTTATGTCACGATTACAACGGCCGCCCGTGAGGGCGCAAAGCCTGAGGACTTGGTGCATCCAGGACATGTATTCCCGCTACAAGCTAGAGCGGGTGGGGTGCTCGAGCGCCGAGGACATACAGAGGGCAGTATAGATATAGTCTCTATCGCGGGGCTAGGTGATACGGCTGTCCTCTGCGAGCTAACTAATGAGGATGGGACGATGGCTCGTATGCCTGAGATTAAGGCGTTTGGCGCAGCACACAATATGCCTGTCCTCACGATTGAAGACATAGTCGCTTACCGTCAGCAAAGCTAGAGCTGCGGTCAGCAAGACCCACAAAGAAGGAGACTATCGCCCACGAGTGATAGTCTCCTTCTTTGCTCTGTAGTCTCGCTCCGTATCAGAGACTGTTGACTTTTGCAACAGTCTCTATCAGTAGATGCGGTAAGCATTGCTGATGCCTGGAGCCTGCTTGAGGGCTTCACAGAGCTGCTCTATCTGCTCTGCGGAGTGAACCTCTAGTCCCACCTTCCCACCGAAGATGCCATCTTGCGTCTGGAGCTGTACGGAGGCGATGTTGATTAGGAAGTCCTCTGTAATCACCTGAACAATCCCATTGAGGATACCCTTGGAGTTGATACCCTCGATCATAATCGAACCTGTGAAAAGGGTCGCCCCCTGATCGCCCCAGATTGTCGAGAGGAGCTTATTGCCAGTGCTACTCTTCAGGCGCATAGCCTCGGTGCAGGTGCGTCGGTGTACCACCACTTGGTTGTCTATGACGAAGGCGACCACCTCATCACCAGGGAGCGGGTTGCAGTCGTCTGCCATGACGTAGTTACTCTTGATAGAGTCGCTCTGAAGGAGGTAAGGCTTCTTGTAGTCTATCTCACTAATCTGAGAGATGGACTCGGTGGGCTTTGTCGCAGGCTCTTGCTTACCGATGAGAGCCTCCTTGACCGACTTGAAGAAGCGGTTGCTCTTGCTTGACTTAATCCGCTTGTAGAGTGACTCCACCAGATTGACTGTACCAGAGCCTACAGCGTAGAAGAGGTCTTCACGCTTATGAAAGCCAAAGAGACCAGCTACCAAATCCATGTGACCAGCATCGACAGAGAGGTTGTGCTGCTCGAAGTAGTTGATTACGCTCTCTTCACCCTGGCTGATGAGCTTGCGACGCTCTATGCGTAGGAACTCATTAATCTTGCTTTTCGCTTTGGCTGTCTTGACATACTTGAGCCATAGTGCCGAGGGCTTTTGATTATTGCTTGAGATTATCTCCACCTGGTCACCGCTCTGTAGTGTGTGGCTGAGAGGCACCAGCTTATGATTGACCTTGGCACCGATACAGGTCTGTCCGAGCGTCGAGTGGAGTGCATAGGCAAAGTCAAGAGGCGTACTCTCGTGGGGCAGTGTGATGGGGTCTCCCTTTGGGGTAAAGACCATGATGTCATCTCCGTAGAGGTTGAGCTTGATGGTATCGAGGAAGTCCATAGCACTTGAGTCGGGATTCTCCAGTAGCTCGCTAATCTGATTGAGGAACTTGGTAATCTCCTGATCCTCCTCCACACCGTCAGACTTATACTTCCAGTGAGCTGCTAGTCCACGCTCGTCTATCTCGTCCATCTTGCGACTACGTACCTGCACTTCGACCCACTTGCCCGTGGGCCCCATCACGGTAAAGTGTAGGGCGCGGTAACCATTGCTCTTGGGCTGTGCGACCCAGTCACGCGTACGCTCGTTGTTGACACGATAGAGACTTGTGATGTCGGTGTAGATGCCCCAGCAAGTCTCCTTGACATTGAGCCCTGGGGTCTCCTCAAAGATGATACGTACGGCATAAAGGTCGTAAATCTCCTGAAAGGGGATCTGCTTCTTCTGCATCTTCTTCCAGATGGAAAAGCAAGACTTGACCCGAGTCTTCATCTCGTACTCCAGCTTGCGCGCTTTGAGTAGTGGATGTATCGGTGCACTAAACTGCTCAAAGAGCTCAGCGCGCTGCTGCTCCGTGTCGACTAGCTGACGACAGATGTCCTCGTAAGCCTTCGGGTGCTCATGCTTGAAGACTAGCTCCTCTAGTTCAGTCTTAATGGCAAAAAGCCCTAGCCGGTGCGCCAGCGGAGCGTAAATGTAGAGAGTCTCGCCCGTTATCTTGAGCTTCTTATGCTCTGGCATTGAGCTAAGGGTCCTCATGTTGTGCAGACGGTCGGCGATTTTGATGAGAATCACACGGATGTCCGCATTCATTGTTAGGATGAGCTTGCGAAAGTTCTCCGCCTGTAGGCTCTCGATGTTTCGCTCAGCCAGTATCTCGCTACTTATCTTGGTCAGCCCGACGACAATCTGCGCCACCTTGGGACCGAAGAGCTGCTCTATATCCTCCTCGGTGTACTCCGTGTCCTCGATGACATCGTGGAGTAGGGTAGAGACGATAGAGGTCGACCCGAGACCTATCTCACGGCATACGATACGAGCCACTGCGAGCGGGTGCATGATGTAAGGCTCTCCACTCTTGCGCCTGACCCCCTCGTGAGCCATCCGTGCAAAGGTGAATGCGCGATGGATTACCTCCACCTTCTTGCGGTGGTTCGAGTGCTCATAGTCATAGATCAGCGCATCATACTCACGCTGTATCATCTCCTCGTCGGAGAGCGTTGAGTTACTATAATCTACGGGGTAAATGTCTTCCATAGGTAAGGGGATGTCCAAAAGTGATTAGTCTGTAGCTGCGCTCCTCTAGTCAGCTAGAGGCATCTGCATAAAGAGACATTGTGGCAGATGCTCCTTGAGCCATCCCTGAAGATAAGCGATGGTCTCACGTTCTATCGTCTCATCCTGCTCGGGATATACATTATATATAAGGTAGCGTACCTCAATGCCTCTATGTAGGCAGGCGTCGATGCTCAGTAGCGTGTGGTTGATACTGCCCAGCTTGCCGTTTGTGACTAGTGCTATCTGTGGCTTCTCGTGCTGAGCGATGTAGTCTATCGTGAGGAGCTGCTCAGTGAGAGGTACCATCATTCCTCCTGCACACTCCACAAGTAGGGGCTTAGCACCTAGCTCTAGTAGATGCTTAGCTGCTGCATCTAGGCGAAGAGGGTCTATCTCTCCGCCATCCATACGTGCTGCAAGGTGTGGTGAGCAGGGATAGCTGTAGAGGTAGGGGCAGGTGAGCCCCTGGCGGTCCCATGCTGAGAGTGGCTCACCGAGGAGGCGACGATGCGTCTCTATGTCTTCGCTTATCTCGTGGCACCCCGTCTGTACCAGCTTCATCGAGGTGCAGGAGGAGTAGCCTGCCTCCCTCAGTGTGCGTATGAGGAAAGCGGTTCCGTAGGTCTTGCCCACGTCTGTGTCGATACCGCAGACGTAGAGTAGGTCGGGAAGGGATGACTGTTGTGTTGTATTTCTATCCATAGTACAAACCACTAAGTGTAGAGAGGGGCAAATCTCCTCCACGTACAAAGGTAGTGAATAGCTTTCAATCTGAGTGCTATCGCTAGTCCACTCAATCGAAAAGGAGACTGCCGTATTAGCGACAGTCTCCTTCGTTATTGTATCAAAGGATGTCAGCAGAGCGACACCTTAGATGGTGGAGGTGTTACCTCTTGACAAACTTATAGCTTGCATCTCCGACCTGTACGATGTAAGCTCCTTGAGGCAGGTAGCCCACGTAGATAGAGCTGTCCTCCTGGTCGTACAGTTCGCTCATTACCTCCTCGCCTAGCAGATTATAAACTTTCAGCAGAGTAGCGGGAAGCTCCTCAGCGAGACGAATATGGAGACACTGGTCCAGAACGCTGTAGTAGACTGCTGTCTTAGCCTTGACTGGTTGTGCTACGGGGTATGGCTGTGGGTCACCTGCATTACCAGTCATAAGCACCCATCCCTTGCCAGTTGCTATATTTACTTGATCGTCAGTGATGACGTTCTTCTCATCGACCTCCATTGTGTCAATAGCGATGAACCGACCAGCTGCGGGGAAGTCCGTATCTAGTAGCTGGAACTTTGGGATAGACTCTACAATCACCTGCATAGCTGGTTCTGCGATTTCGTTGACAGAAATGTCTGCATACTGGAGCTCCTTACAAGCTGAGAAGTCTAGCTTGGTGAGTTTGTTTTCGAAAGCGATTAAGTCTCGCAGTAGGGGAGTCTTCGTCAGGTCTAGCTCCGTGAGTTCATTCCTCTCGCAGTAGAGGCGACGTATCTTCGGATTGTGAGAGAGGTCTACCTTCTTAAATCCACAGCGAGCTAGATTGATGTACTCTAGATTGGGGTTCTTCGAGAAGTCTGGGTCGTTTAGTCCGCTGATGCCTTTGATGGTAAACATCTTTAGCTCAGGAAGACCAGAGAGGAAGTCGATGGAAGAGAGCTTCTTGTTGTTGTTGAGGTTCAGCTCCTCTAGTAGAGGATTCTTAGACAGATCTAGTTCGGTCAGTTTATTTCCCCCGAGGTGTAGCTTCTTGAGCTTAGGGTTTTTAGTGACATCTAGTGACTCCAGTCCTACTATGTCAGCTTTGAGGACCTCTAGCTTGGGTAGCGCTGAGACGTCGATGCTGTTTAGATCATAATTCATACTGCACTGTATGAAGGTAAGTTCGGGACACTTAGAGAGGTCTAGTGCACTGATCTTTGTCTTCTCACAGTAAAGCACCTTTAGCTTGGGGTTGTTCGTCACATCGAGAGTACCTAACTCATTACCCGAGAGTACAGCGACCTCGAGCTCGGGTAGCTTAGATAGATTGATGGATGTGAGTGCGCAAAGCTGTACTCCGAGCTCTTTTAACTTAGGATTCTTAGAGAGATCTAGTCTCGAGATTAGGTTTGAGTAGCAGAATAGCATCTCGAGGTCAGGTTGCCCCGTTACGTCGAGTCGGGTAATGCCCGTCTGGTAGCACCATAGCTCCTTGAGCGTATTAGTCTTAGATAGATCGATAGATGTGAGGGCGGTCTTACTGAGATTGAGATAAGTGATAGGACCGTAGATAGTTGCCTTGGTTAGACTCTTGGGCAGGTTGATAGCACTTTTCTCGACTCCCTTTGGAATCTTCTCATTGTCTTGGCACTGACCGTCACCATTGAGGTCTATCCAACAGCCGTCTGTGGGAGCGGTGGCGCGTATAAGCAGAGAGGCGTTTTCGTCCTCGGTGATGAAGGTCAGATCGATGCTGGGCTCCATAAGTGGGGCCTGAGCCTTCGTCTGTGTTGCTACTCCGAGCAGAGTCATGGCAAGGAGTAGTAGTAAAGTGTAGTTCTTCTTCATAGGGAAACTATATGTTTAGTGAAACGATTGAGTATGTCAGTCTAGAGGGTAGCGCTCCTGCACGATCAAGACTTGAATCAGTCAAAGGTACTAAAAGTCTAGCACATAGCTTGTCGAGGAGGACCACAGGGCTGACGCATCATATAATGAACTCGTCTATTTCTCGCTGGTCGCTATGTGTAGCTCCTGGCTGAAGAAATGCAACGCTGACTCGCTACAATATTTCAGAATCGACTACATATCGACACAGCATTATGTCGGGGGAAACGGATTTCCACGTGGATATTTCGAAATACCCACGTGGAGAATTTTTATTTTC
>OLNQ01000711.1_pt1 | contig 34611 bp, 31 predicted proteins | sample 1672821 | NCBI WGS metagenome assembly OLNQ01 (sample SAMEA3136727, study PRJEB25190) | human gut metagenome | biome: human gut; feature: human-associated habitat; material: faeces | place: Austria | collected 2013 | reverse complement strand
TCCGACCGCAAGCGGTCGCTTCCTCCGTCACCTGCACTCGTCTTATTGCACAACAACGAGACGAGTAGCCCTTCGTAGGGACGCACGGCTCGTGCGTCCGTCCCCATCAAGGCGAGACGTGTTTTGATGTCAACATATTGACACTGTAACCTTTGACGTATCAACGATCTAACTATGTGATGCCTAGTCGTGTTAGCTGGCGACCACCCGTCTAGCACTTTGCTTACGTCGCTGATAGCGCTCGCACTGCTGACAAGTGTCGTAGCCGAGTAGGGTGCCGAGGATAAAGTCTTCCTCTGGCGAGAGCGTTGTCAAGGATCGCCCTCTCACCATCTCAGAGATAATGGCGATACATAGCTCCTTACCAAAGAAGAGATTGACACGCGGTGACACACTAGAGATCTCCTCTAGATGGTAAGCTATGCCAGCACGCTCCAAGCGTCTCATCAGGAGAGGTGCTACCTCTCTGCTTACGGTACAAAGAAATAAAGGACGTATCCCTTTCTGAAACTCGTAAACCTTATCACTCAGCATCACCCACTCGGTCGACATACACACTTAACTAACAGAAAAAAAAGAATTATGAAAGAGGCTCGCAGATACGCGTTATGCCTTTTGGATAGCTTGTACCCACGTATCGAGACGATCGTCCGTCTCGTCGCTCTCGTTGTCTTCGTCTAGACAGCAGCCGACGAGCTTACCATCCTCCTCACAGCGTGTAGCTTCGTAGCTATAGCCCTCTGCGGGGATCTGACCGATGAGGGTGGCGCCAGCAGCTGTGACTTGCTCAGCGATCTCTGCCATAGCATCACAGAAGGTATCTGGATAGCTGCTCGAGTCACCACAGCCGAAGAGGGCAAACTGCTTGCCCGAGAGATCTAGCTTAGTAAGCTTGGGGAGGAACCCCTCCCAGTCGTCCTGCAGGTCACCATAGCCCCAGGTGGAGGAGCCGAGGATGAGGAGGTCGTACGCTAGGGCAGACTCTGGTGTAGCATCTGCTACGTTGTGCACATTAGCTGCATCAATTCCTAGTAGCTGGGCAACCTTATCTGCGATGCCCTCGACATGGCCCGTAGAGGAGCCGAAGTATAGTCCGGTATTCTTCATTTGCTTTGAAACATTATGTTGGTATTTCTATCTGCAAAGGTAGACGCTATCTCTGCGCCTGTCAATACCTTAACCTAGGTAAAAAGAGTCTCTCACACGGCTCCCCTACTCCCCCACTTTAGCCACACGACACCTCAGAACCAGAGCAAAAGTGCGCTAGCAGAGTGCCGCACAGATGCGGTCGCACCAGATAAGACCTTCGTGGGTGAGTCGCAAGTGATCATCGGCGGTGTGCGTGAGGAGTCCCTGTTCGATCCACGGGGTGGCACGCTCCATAAGCGGGACTCCTTGCAGCACAGGCCGATGCAGGTCTATACCACGACTCGTACGCAACCCCAGCATGATGCACTCCTCATACAGCTCAGTCGTGGAGAGCCACTCCTCATCAGCGATCGGGAGTGTGTCCTGCTGGAGGTACTCTATATATAGGTGTATGTCGGCGAGGTTCCACCAGCGATGCCCCGCCATATAGCTATGTGCGCTAGGCCCTAGACCTAGGTAGGGCGTACCGTCCCAATAAGCGCTGTTGTGCTGAGAAGCATAGCCTGGGAGCGCCCAATTGGACAATTCGTAATGCGTAAAGCCTGCTTTCCGACAGGCTGCGACTAGTGCATAGTACTGCGCTACGTAGATCTCTTCGCTCGAGGGGATCACCGCTCTGCGCTCCCGCATACGATCTAGCTGTGTGCCAGGCTCGTAAGTCAAGCCATAGGCAGAGAGGTGCGTCACGGGAAGGACTAACGCATACGCCAAGCTCTCGGACCAGTGCTGCTCATAACCCTTAGGTAGTGCGAAGATCAGATCTATGCTCACATTGCTAATGCCCGCATCTCGTATATAGCTGATCGCCAGCTCGGCTTGTGCTGCTGAGTGCCGACGATGTAAGAAGCGCAGCGTCTCATCTCTTAAGCTTTGCACGCCTAGGCTGATGCGATTGAAGCCTAGTTGCGCTACCCTATCGACCCATTCGGGCGATACGTCCTCGGGGTTTGCCTCGATGGTGATCTCGATTGCCTTATCGAGTGTCCAAAGCGAGCGAATATGCAGCATCAGTCGCTCTAGGAGCGGTAGCGGGAGGCTACTAGGTGTGCCTCCGCCTAGGTAGATGGTACGGGGCGCTGTAGCCCACAGCCCACGGTCTCGGTAGATCGTCAGCTCACGGCATAGCGCCTCCACAAAGGCGCTCTGTAGCGACAAGTCGCTCTGCGAGTAAAAGTCGCAGTAGATGCACCGTGTAGGACAAAACGGGATATGCAGGTAGAGCCCCCACATACTACTTCTTCAACTCATGGGAGTTGTAGTAGAGTGCCCCCGCAGAGAGCTGACCCGTATGTCCGCTGAAGGTGGTCGGCTCGATAAAGAATTCGACCAAGACATCCTCGGGTAGGAAGTCTCGCGAGATGGTTGCCGAGCGTCCTGCGAGGCTTTGTCCTAGTAGTACGAGTGGACAGTCTAGATGCGATCCGTAGAGACGATAGTAGAGATTGAAAGTGTGTCCCGTCGGCTCCTGGAGGTCATAGCCCCACGAGATGGTCAGGTGCTCACCTTGATCTATGATCTCCTCAACCTTTGCCAGACCAAAGGGGATACGAGGCTCGGCACCGAAGGCGGGACGACGTGTCGGCAAGAGGAGCTGATCCTGACGCTCTGCTGGTAGCTGATCGTACATCTGCAAGAACTGCTCAGCTCGGTAGTAGCTCACCCCTGGGAGACCATAATGCGCCACCGTGTCGAGCTGATTATAGATATCCTGTAGCTGCCAGCGCGAATTGTCATAAAGCCGATAGACACCTAGTCCGGCTACGATGGGTCCGTGAGGGGCGATGCGCTTAGCCCAGTCCGCTATGTAGTAATTGAAGTGCGCATCTTTGTAATAAATCATCGGCACGATGAAGTCGACGATGCCTCGCTGAAACCATACGAGCGGATCTTGCGACACATCATTCTTGCAGAAGTAACCTCCAGGAGCAGGCTTCGGCAACTGCTGATACTTGCCGATGCATGCTGTAGAGAGTGCCACCTCGGGTGCTACCTCTTGCAGCGTACGGTGCAGCGTGTCGATCATAGCTGTCACATTAGCCTCACGCCACTCCATACGGGGGAGTCGCTGGGGGTTCATACGCTGGTAGCTCTTGAGATCGTTAAACTTGTTCGGTCCATCGGGATAGCGGATATAGTCTAGGTGTACGCCATCGACATCGTAGCGGGTGACTAGATCTCGTACCAGCTGAGCCATATGCGTACGTACAGCAGGCTGTGCGGGATCCATAAACCAAGCGTTGCCCTGTCGGAGACACATCTCAGGATGCGCTGCATAGAAGCCTTTACCTTGCTTAGCCAGCGAGCGCACATGATCATTAGTACCTAGTGGATAGACTACCATCCAGGCATGTACGCTCATACCACGACTATGACACGCATCGATAGCGTACTGGAGGGGATCGTAGCCACTGGGCAACGCTCCAGTCTTGCTGACCGTAGGCGAGAGTGGCTCGAGACTACTCGGATAGAGCAAATCACCACGCAGACGCACCTGTAGGAAGACCGTATTGATCCCTGCCTGCACAAAAGCATCTAGCATCTTGTCGAGCGACTCCTGCTGCCGTACCATACCAGGGTAAGTATCTGCTGAGACCTTCGGCCAGTCTAGTCCAAAGATCGTGGTGAGCCACACAGCGCGCATCTCAGCTCCAGGTAGCTGAGGCACCGAGTAAGCGACATCACTGATGCTACACTCGGGTAGCTCGATATGTGGTCGCCGTGGTGTAGCCTTACGTGTACCGCACTGGCTAAAAAGGAAAAGCGTCAGCAACAGCACTGCTGACCGATAAAGTGTAGAGGTAAGTCTCTTAGGCATCACTCATATAAATTAATAGATGCCACAAAGATACGAAATCGCAGCTAGAGACTGACGCATGGTTGAGACGTTTGCGGGCTACAGACGGATCTTAAGTACACTAGAGTGCAGTTTCGATTGCCAACCATATTACCTTTGCACTGTCTACCTACTAGGGATGCACAAAGCGAAAAGAATGGAGAAGTTTTCTAATGCAATCGCTCCGCTTCAGATATTTGAGTACCTTTGCATAAATACCGTATGATGCCCTTTGTATAGTCTCTGATACGGACTAGGGGGTGCATACTATTGCTTGACTTCTATTATCAGTCGTACCCATACCACAGCCCGCACGTTTCACCGCTAAGATTCACGCTCGCCTATGTCGCATCAAACCCCTCGTCCACGGCGCCGATCGCTACTACCCTCCTCAAGGATCATTGCGATCGTATGTATCGCCCTACCACTCTTTCTGCTGGGATCTATAGCTCTCCTAGAGGTGGGCAAGTGTCACCTAGAGCAGTCAGTGCGTGAGGAAATGACCTTTACCGTCCTGCTTGACCCTAAGACTACCGCTCAGGATAGCATACGACTGATGCAGCAAGTGAGCCAAGCTCCGTACGTCAAGGACGTGACCTACATAACGCCCGCAGAGGCTGCACGACAGCTCGAGGAGGAGATTGGCGAAGACCCTGTAGCGGTCCTCGGATTCAACCCCCTACAACCCTCTCTAGAGGTGCATCTCAAGTCACATTATGCTGTGGCAGATAGTATGGCACAGATAGAGCGAGACTTCGCATCGTGGGGCAATGTGCAGACGATGAGCTATCGTGGCGATATGCTCCAGATGATTGATGAGAATATGCAGCATCTCTCGATGATCCTACTGATCGTCTCACTGATCCTGCTGATCATCGCTATCATACAGGTCAATAGTATGACCCACATTATGATCTACAGTCGGCGCTTCCTGATCCGCTCTATGACCCTGCTGGGTGCCAAGCCGAGCTTGATACGTAAGCCCTTTACCACTTATAGTATCTTCAACGGATTGTGGGGAGGCTTGCTGGCGGTCTGTATGATCCTCGGCACGCTCGGATATATGACACAGCGTAACCCACTACTCATCGAGAGCTACCTCAGCTACAGCGAAGTAGCGATCATCCTCGGAGGAATCATCTGCCTCGGCATCTTGCTCTCGTGGATCACAGCCTCGATCTCGACGAGCAGATACATTCGTATGGATGGCGGACGCATCGTTATGGCTTAGTCATTATCTTATACATCACAACCTATATATTATGGTATTTGGCAAGAAGAACTATATCCTCCTAGCGGTCTCCGTGGGGATTATCATCTTGGGACTCCTCCTAATGTCGGGAGGAGGTAGTGCAGACAGCACAGAGTTTACGGCAGAGATATTTAGCACACGTCGTATCGTCGTGGCTCCTATTGTCACACTGATTGGCTTCCTTATGATTATCTACGCTATTATGGCTAAGCCTAAGAGCAAAGACAAAAGTCCTAACAAAGGCAAGGACGCAGATAGCGACAATACACCACAAAATAAGTAAACCTCTCGTGCCGAAACGCTTAAGATGACACTACTCGAATCCATTATCCTAGCCATCGTAGAGGGACTGACAGAGTTTCTCCCAGTCAGCTCTACGGGGCATATGATCCTCACACAGGGTATACTCGGTATGGAGAGTACCCCTTTCCTACGAGCCTTTACGGTGATGATCCAGTTTGGTGCGATCCTATCGGTCGTGGTACTGTACTACAAGCGCTTCTTCACCTTTAAGGTGGAGGAAGGTACACGACCGTTGCCGCAGCGATGGCAGTGGGTAGGACGCTTCTCTTTTTATATCAAGCTCCTGGTCGGTCTGATCCCCGCAGCGGTCATCGGACTACTACTAGAGGAGCAGATAGACAAGCTCCTGGACAATGTCTACGTAGTCGCCACGATGCTCTTCTTGGGCGGTATCTTTATGCTCTTCATCGATCGCATTTGGCCCGCTAAGAAGCAGACTGTGGAGAGTCCGTCGTACCGCAACGCTTTCGTCATCGGTTGCTTTCAGACCATCGCTATGATCCCTGGTGTGTCTCGCTCCATGGCGACAATCGTAGGTGGACTACAACAGCGACTCACGAGACGCGCAGCGACCGAGTTCTCCTTCTTTCTAGCTGTACCGACGATGCTAGGAGCCACCCTGCTCAAGGGGTACAAGCTCCTCGCCGATCCCGTCTCTAGTCAGATGCTTCAGGAAAACTGGATGGCACTACTCGTGGGCAATGTGGTTGCCTTTGTGGTTGCTATGCTGGCGATCAAGTTCTTTATCAACTATGTGACCCGCTACGGCTTCAAGCTCTTCGGCTACTACCGTATTGTGGTCGGTCTACTGGTACTCATCCTACTACTCTGTGGGGTACCTCTAGCGATGCACTAAGATGAATCAGGAAGTCTCCTCCAAGCTCTATACGCCTGCCGATCTGCAGGCTCATCGCCCCCTTACGCTACGGACGGGAGCGATCATACCACTGGACAAACCATTGGGGTGGACCTCCTTTGACGTGGTTAATAAGGTGCGCATTATGGTGCGTAAGGTGACAGGTGTCAAGCGCATCAAGGTGGGGCACGCTGGGACGCTCGACCCGCAGGCGACAGGTGTGCTGGTGCTCTGCACGGGGCGTGCCACGAAGCTCATCGAGCAACTGATGGATCACGACAAGGAGTACTGCGCCACGCTACAGCTCGGAGCCACTACGCCCTCCTTCGACAGCGAGCACGAGATCGACGCAACCTATCCCTACGAGCATATCACGGAGGAGATGGTGCGGAGCGCTTTGCTTCAGTTCACAGGCGAGATCGATCAGCGTCCTCCGAGCTTCTCAGCCGTCAAGGTGGGTGGCATACGCGCCTACGACCTAGCCCGTCAAGGACAAGAGGTAGAGCTGTCACACAAGCGTATCACCATTCACGAGCTGGAGCTAGTCAGCTTCACGCCCCCCACACTACAGTTACGCATCGTCTGTAGTAGAGGCACCTACATTCGTTCGTTGGCACGTGACCTCGGCACGGCTCTCGACTCGGGAGCTTACCTCACCGAGCTGGTGCGGACACGCTCTGGTGAGATCTCTCAGGCGGACTGCTTTAGCCTCGATCAGATGGACGAGCTACTCGCCCTAACGCCCGATGAAGAAAAGCTTTCCTAACTAACAACCCTTACTATACTCACTCTATTCCATTAGAAACAAGATCCAATATGCGACATAAAGCTAAGCTATCACACTTTGACTACAAGCTCCCCGAGGAGCTTATTGCTCAGTACCCTACCACCTTCAGAGATCAGTCTCGTATGATGGTGCTACACCGTACCGATGGTTCTATCGAGCATAAGAACTTTGTGGACATCGTCGACTACTTTGGCGAGAAAGACACCTTTGTCTTCAACGATACGAAGGTTTTTCCCGCTAGGCTCTATGGACTCAAGGAGAAGAATCAAGCGAAGATCGAGGTCTTCCTCCTGCGCGAACTCAATGAGTCGCTACGTCTGTGGGACGTCCTCGTAGATCCAGCACGCAAGATCCGCATCGGCAACAAGCTCGAGTTTGGCGAGGAGGGCGGTGCCCCCGTTTTGGTCGCTGAGGTTATTGACAACACCATCTCGCGCGGTCGTATCCTACGCTTCCTCTACGATGGCTCTCACGATGACTTCCTCAAGGATCTCTACAGCCTAGGCGAAGCACCACTACCCGTAGAGATCAAGCGACCCGCTGAGCCTAGCGACCTAGAGCGTTATCAGAGTGTTTTTGCCAAGCACATTGGTGCCGTCTGCGCTCCCGCTGCGAGTCTGCACTTTAGCGACATTATACTGCACAAGCTACGCCTGCAGGGGTGCAACCTCGCTTTCCTCACACTGCACCACAACCTCTCTAGCTACCAAGAGATCGAGGTAGAGGCGATCAGTAAGTATAAAGTAGAGAACGAAGAGATGTACATCTCCACTGAGTGCTGCGATATGGTCAACCAAGCGCGTGACGACAATGCGCAGATCGTCGCTGTCGGAGCGACCGTCATGCGAGCCCTCGAGACGGGCGTCAGCACGGACGGCTACCTCAAGGAGTTCAGCGGCTGGACCAATGAGTTCATCTACCCGCCTTATCACATTCATCTACCGACCGCAATGCTGACCAACTTCAATGCACCGAAGAGCATCAACCTTATGTGTGCTGCCACTATGGGCGGAGAAAAGAATGTGATGAATGCGATGAATGTAGCGGTCAAAGAGAAGTACCGCTTCGGCTGCTACGGGGATGCGCTCCTCATTATGGACTAATGAGTGTATCACGCTCCGCACCTCCCGCTTCCTCCCCTATGCCTACTGCTTACATAGCCCTCGGTAGCAACCTCGACAATCCTCGCCACCAGCTACTAGAGGCGATCAGACGAATGCGTATCGCTGGGCTCCAAGTCTACAGCATCGCTCCCTTTGTGGAGACTCGCCCCGTGGGCTTCGCTTCGAAGCATCTCTTCCTCAATAGCGTTGTGGCAGTTCACACGGTAGCAACGCCAGCGGAGCTTTTGGCTCAGCTTCAGGAGATCGAGCGTGAGATGGGGCGACGGCACAAGTCGCACGACGGCATCTACTCCGACCGAGTCATAGACCTAGACATACTGCTCTACGGCCAGCGTGTCATAACCACGCCTGAGCTCACGATCCCGCACCCTCGTATGTGTGAGCGAGCCTTCGTCTTGCAGCCACTCAGCTACATAGCGCCTGAACTTACGATCCCCACGACGGGGACAACCGTTGCTCAGCTACTAGGAGCCCTGCCCGCATGATACATGACCTGAGCGAAACGATCTGCGCACCAGCCACCGCACTAGGCGGAGGGCTTGCCGTCATACGCATCTCGGGAAGTCTAGCACCGCAGATCGCTGAAAGGTTGCTTGGCAAAAGGCTCGCACCTCGTGAAGCTACGACCGCTAGACTACGAATTGACGAGCAACTCATAGATCTCGTTGTAGCCACCTACTTCGCCGCCCCACACTCCTACACTGGCGAGGAAGTCATCGAGCTATCCAGCCATGCCTCGCCCTACATCGTACGCTCCATACTGGAGTGGGTTGCTCAGCAAGAGGGGTGCCGTATGGCAGACCCAGGAGAATTTACCCGTCGTGCCTTAGCGCATGGCAAGCTAGACCTTGCCGAGGCAGAGGCGGTCGCTGATCTCATCGCTGCGACCACGGCAACACAGCACAAGATGGCTATGGAGCAGCATACGGGCAGACTCAGTCATCTGCTCAACGAGCTTCGGGCGACGCTCCTACGCTTTGCAGGCCTTCTCGAGCTAGAGCTAGACTTTAGCGAAGAGGATGTCGCCTTTGCCGATCGCTCCACTCTAGTTGCGACGTTAGCCACCATACAGCACCAGCTCCGACTGCTCACGCAAAGCTTCACCACGGGGCAAGAGCTACAGCAAGGCATCCCGACCGCCATCATTGGTGCACCCAATGTGGGCAAGAGCAGCCTCCTCAACGCCCTCCTCCAGCACGAGCGAGCCATCGTCAGCGACATCCCTGGCACCACCCGCGACACCATCGAGGGGCGACTAACCATCTGCGGCACACTCTTCCGACTCATCGACACCGCCGGGCTGCGACAGACGACCGACCTCGTGGAGCAGCTAGGCATCGAGCGCAGCTACCAGCAAATCTCCTCCGCACGGCTCATCCTCTGGGTTATCGCTCCGCCCCTACCCACGTGGGACGAACTAGAAGCACAACTCAGCGAAATTCTTCCGCTCACCTCCCCCGATAGTACCCTCATAATCCTGCTCAACAAGCGGGATCTACTCACCGAGAGCGAGGTCACAGACTGGTTCAACCACTGCTCCTCCTTGTTGCAACGCACCAATGGCAAACCGCACACTACCTCTCCACTAGCCATCTCAGCACGAGCCGCTCAGGGCATCGAATCCCTCGAAGAGCTGATGGTCACCAGCACCCAGACCCTTCACAGCGATGAAGAAACCGTGATGCTTTACAACCTGCGCCACTACGAGGCGCTCACCAAGGCGAGACACGCCTTAGAGTTAGTCTCCGAGGGACTCCACAACGGCTTGACCAGCGACCTTATCACCCCCTATCTCCGTGAGGCTATCGAAGAGATCGGCCTCGTCACAGGCGCCTCCATCACCTCCGACGAAGTACTCGGCTTCATTTTCTCCCACTTCTGCATCGGCAAGTAGTATGGGCCAAGGACGTATCGCAGAGGAGCAGCGGGTCATTCGGCAGATGATCCAGCTCTACTGTAGGAAGAAAGAGGGGCATACGACGCTCTGCGACAGCTGTCGTGAGCTCCTCGAGTATGCCACACGGCGACTAGAACACTGCCGCTATGGCGCGACAAAGCCCACCTGTCGCAAATGCCCCATACACTGCTACCGACCCGACATGCAAGCTCGCATTCAGGCGGTGATGCGCTGGGCCGGTCCACGTATGCTCTTCCACCACCCCCTCGCCGCCGTCAAGCACCTCCTCCGCGAGCTCTAGTTCACCAACAAATCTCACGCATAACCCTTCGCTTTTTACTTGCACAGGCACTTAATCAGCTGATCGATACACCGTCATAGTGCTACCCTGTTGACAGCTCCCCGATCACTCAGATCTCTTCTAACGCTCTTTTACTGAATAGCCACGTAGAAAATGTCAAATTTCTACGTGGCTATTTTTTATTTCCTACGTGGGGAAGAAATGATTCCTCCGAAGTTTCATTCGTTTCCTCCGAAGTTTCATTTCTTCCCTACGTAGGGGTTTCTCATTCCCCACGTGAAGATTCGCAAATCTCCACGTGGTTTTTTGTTTACATCACCCGAATGGTGTGGTGAGCTGTCGCTATAATGAGCGGAGCAGACTGGATTGAGGCGATTGAGATCGTGCATGCGCCCTCCTTGTCGCTAAGCGTGCGTACGAGTAGCTCACCCGTAGCAAGGTATAGCGACAGCTCCTCGAGAGGCTCTAGCCCTGTGACGTAGAGCATCCGCGTAGTAGGATCTCTGTAGACCTTTACCCTTTGACTAGCTATGAGCGTGTTGCTGGTGATTCCTTCGTAAGGTAGCATATTCAGAGAGTCTCCATTGTAGTCATAGACAGTCCAGTTCTTCAGTTTAGCGGCATCTACCTGCTCTTTGGTACACTCATTAGCTTCAGTCGCGGCCTTATTGTTGACCACGACAAAGCGCCCCTGCTCCTTACCTCTTCTGTCGGGCAGAGCCTCTACGATAGCACGCATAGCTGCACTGCTCAGCTTGTTACCATAGCAGAAGAGGTTGTCTAGTGCTTGAGAGGCTGGCATAGTAATCTGTGTGAGGGCATTGTTGCCACAGTAAAGGTGCTGTAGCTGGGTGTTGTGAGAGAGGTCGAGTGTGCTGAGCTTGCAATCATCGAGATATAGTCTCTCTAGCATAGTACACTGAGAGAGGTCTAGAGCAGTCACAGGGACACGTGTCATCGATATGTAAGTAATCTGAGGAGAGTGTGTTAGGTCTAGCTCGGTGATGCTTGTCGCATTGATGTTGAGACCTTTTAGAGCGGAGCAAGGTGTCAGATCGAGGGAGGTGATAGCTGTCGAAGGAACGTTTAACTGCTCCAGCTGACTCCCCTCTGGGAAAAGTAAGCTAGAGATCCCAGTAGAAGCTAGATAAAGCTCCTTGAGCTGTGGGGAGTGTGAGAGATCCAGCTCGGTCAACTTCTCATTGATTGTTGCCGTAAGGCTCTCTAGCGAAGGCAGATGGGTAATGTCTAGAGCGGTGAGATAGTTCTCCTGCAGATTCAGTAGCACGACATCTCCGTAGATGTATTGCACCGAGTCAGCTACTAGATAAATGCCGATCTCTTGATCGCCCTCGGTAAAGGCACCTTGATAAGTGAGTCCCTTGACTTCAATAGGAGATCCATCTTTAGTAACGGCCGTTATAAAGAGCTTTTCGCCCTTGGGCAGCTCTGTCTTAAAGAGGGCGTACGGCTTGACCTCTTCGGGATCGCCTTCGAAAGGCTTCATCTCGTCTTTACTTCCATTAAAGTCATACACCGTCCAACCCTTAGCCTTGGCATCAGAGACACTGGTTACGGTACATACATTTGCCTCCTGAGGGTCACTCTTGTCGACAGCAATCAGGCGACGATCTGTAGCGTTGCTGTTTGGAGACAACGCTGAGACGATTTCTTGGAAAGCTGTGGCAGAGAGCTTATTACTTCTCACGTCCAGCTCTTGTAGCTGCTGGTGTGTCCCCAGTTTCACCTCTGTGAGGGCATTCTTACCGACTCGGACACGCCTGAGCAACGGGTTATGGCTTAAGTCTAGTGACGTAAGCTTAGCCTCACTGATATAGAGCATCTTGAGGAGAGTCAAGGCGCTTAGATCTACTGTCTGAACGTTTGTCCCATTCAGTCGTAAGTCTTCGATCTTAGCATTGTGAGAGAGGTCTATCTGCTGTAACTGTGTCCAGTTGAGACTGAGTACTCTGAGCAGCGGATTGTTAGATAGATCAATCTTCGTAAGTGGCATATTGGCAAGGTAAGCGGTCTCTAGCAGTGGCGCATGGGTGAGATCTAGCTTCTCCAGCGAGCAGTCTGTGGTAACTATATGCTTTAGAGCTGGTAGCATAGAGACGTCAAGACTCTTGAGGTAACCATTCTTGTGGCAGTAGACCTCTTCGAGTATGGTGCAGTGAGATAGATCTAGTGATGAGATGAGATTATCACTGCAGTCAAGCATGGTGAGGTCTCCCTTGACCTTAACCTCAGAGCCTGATAGCTCACATACGTAGACGGGACCTTTGCCATAGTTGTCCGTGCGTACAATGGTGGCACCCTCTAGCTCTACGTGACTATTCGTCTCTTTGGTCGTCCACATTAGCTTGACTTGGTCTCCAGCAATTAGGTTTGTCCGGAAGGTTATATAGTTTGATGAGACAACAGGTACATAATCGTATCCGTAGTATGGCTCCATATTTTGGGGGCTACCCTTGTAGTCATACATCTCCCAGTTCTTGTCCTTAGCAATAGCTACGTGACTCATTGAGCATCTGTTACCCTCTAGCGCACTCTCCGTGTCGATGACGATCATACGGGCAGGCTTGCTACCCGATATGAGCGGGAGAGACTCTACGAGGAGCTTCATATTGTCCGTGTTTATCTCATTGCTGTAACAAGCTATAAGCGTTAGAGCTGGGCAGTCAGCTATGTTTAGCTGAGTAAGACCATTCCCATTGACTAGCAATCTCCTGAGCTTATTGAGTCCTGCGAGGTTCAGGTCGTAAAGGCGATTATCTCCGATGTCTAGGATCTCTAGCTCTTTAGAAGCAGAGAGATCAAGCTCCTCGACATTGTTTCCCTCGATACGTAACTCTCTCAGGTGAGGCAGTCGGGTCACATCAATCTGTGCCAGATCAGAGTGAGAGCAGTCTATAGCTCGTATGTTGCCTCCAAAGAGCTTGATGGTGTAATCTTTGAGTTGGTAGATATAGTTCTTCACCCCATCTTGCCGCTCGATGCGAAGGAAGTAAGCGCCCTCGACATCTGGATCAGTGTCACACTCTATCTCTATGGAGACCTCCGTGCCGATGTTTCTCTCGAAGGAGAGCGTAACCTCCTCCCCCTCTGAGGCGAGGAGTGCGTGAGGTATACAGATCCCTAGTAGGGCGTATAGGATAGCTAGTAGTTCTTTTCTCATATCTATAGATGTTTAATGTATGTTGTACGTCTTATTACTCGCCTCTTGAGAGAGCCACTATGCGACTATGCCCCATAGCTGAGAGTACGATCTGTAGCGGGTAGTCTGTTATGTCTATCGAAGTAATCTCCTCTCGGACAGTAGTCCTATAGAGTAACTCTCCCGTTGGAGAGAATATGAAGAACTCCTCGCCTATGGGCAGATGGCGTATCTGAAGCTCTCGCCCCACTTGTGCCACCACCCAGCTCTGCTGTAGGGGGTGCTCTATAGGATCAGGGTTGGGGACTCCCTTGTATCGCTTCGCCTTCGTGGGACTCCCATTGAAGTCTAGGACGAGCCAATTCTTCGTCTCTCCCTGCGCTACATCTCTCTGATATGCGCTATTACCCTCAGCCTCTATCGAACTATCGCAAAAGAGTAGCCGCCCACGACTCCCATCGGGTCTACTGGACAGGCTTGCGAAGAGACTAGAGGCATGAAGCGTATCGATCTTATTATCGTAGCAAGCGATTTGCTGTAGGTTAGGATATGTCCCTAAGGAGATGCTTTGTAGCTTATTGTGCGAAGCTTCCAGTCTTAAGAGAGGAGCCTCTTGGGGCAGGGTCAATTGCGTTAGAGCATTACGACTGCAGTCTAGATCTTCTAGATGTGGGAGTGCCGAGAGATCTAACTCTGTCAAGTCGTTTTCAGAGCAGGAGAGAGACTTCAGTCGCTTGTTGCTCGCTAGCGAGAGCTCTGTCAGTTGTAGCTTATCTAAATTCAGTGTTTCCAATCTCTCACACTGAGATAGGTCTATCTCCCTTAGCGCACTATAACCAGCGTATAGTCGTCGCAAGTTTGTCAGTGAGCGAGCATCGATCGTTGCGATACCACACCCCACAATCTGAAGCGTCTCTATCTCTCTATTTGTAGTGAGATCTAGAGCTTGTAGCTGTGGATTCTTTACCAATAACAGCTCCGTTAGCGAGGGTGCTTGAGAGCAGTCTAGCATAGTCACACCACAGTCACCGAGGTCCAGCTTTGCGACATTACCAGCTATGGTTATCAGCTCTTTGTCTATGCGATAGACCTCGTAGGGCGTATCTCCAGGAGCGTCTAGATAGAGTAGCGTCGCTCCCGATACGGAGCAATCCTCTCCCGCCACGGGAGTAATCTCTACGAGGAGCGTCTCCCCGATAGCTCGGTTCGTCTTGAAGGTGACTCCTCTTCCCGAAGCAATCTGTGGCGTGTAGTCCCAGCCTTTGTAGTATATCAGCTGCTCCTTATCATTGACGATAGCTAGCGGCGTAAAGCCCTTACCTTGGAGCTGGCTTACCATATCTGCCGAAAAGCGATTACCATCTCCTACCTCCTCTCGGCAGTCAAAGACGATCGCTCTCCTAAACAGACTCTCATCATCGCTCGTCGCCAATGCACTAACAAGCGATGCGACCTTAGCCTCCGACAACTTATTGTTTGCCACACTCAGGAGGAGTAGAGGAAGGTTGGCACTCAATTGTATCTCTGCCAGTTTATTATTCCGACAGTCTAGTTGCTTCAGTAGCTTTAAGCCCGTAAGATCTAACCGCTCTAGAGCATTGTCCTTACAGATCAGCGAGGATATCAGCGACTCCGTGGGGAAGGTCAACTGCGTTAGCTCAGCCTGAGAGCAGTCCAAAGAGAGAATGTCGCCATAGAGCTGGATCGTGCCACTACCCTTTAGTCGTAACTTAAGACGTATCTCCCCTGAGTAGTACTTCTCTTCCGAAAGGATCTCAGCTTCCTCAATGCGATAAGGCTCCTCACACCTTATCGTGATAGAGATCTCACTGCTTTGCGACTTAGCTGAGGACAAAGTAATCAAGCGATCTGACACACGAGGCACATAGTCGAAGCCCCTATATGGCTTCATACTAAACGGACTACCATTATAGTCAAAGACCTCCCAGCCTCTCTCCTTAGCCGCCTTGACCGCTTGCTTCGAGTACTTATTCCCCTCTTGCTGTGTATTATCGACTGCTACGAGCGTTCCCACTTGGTCTCGTTGTGGTAAGTGACTAGGTAGCGCTTCGCACACCGACTGAGCAAGTTGGTTACTATGTATATCCACGTAGCTAAGCTGTGGACAACTCCCGATAGATAGCTCTTCTAGTCGGTTATTGTAAAGAGCCAGTCGCTGTAAGCGTGGCAATGCTGGGATTTCCACGGAGGTCAGCTCATTGTACGAGAGATCTACAAAGTCTAATGCACTGCTTGAGCTTAGATCTATGGAGGTCAACTTATTCTTGTACGCAAAGAGTGTCCGTAGCTTTGTAGCTCGCGATAAGTCTAGCTGAGTAATCTCTTGGTCGCTACAGTCAAGCTCTAGAATCGCTCCCTTGAGCTTGACCTCCTGTGAGAGAAGCGTGTAATACGAAAACGTAATCCCCTGCATCTGCTCACTACGCACGAACCGCAGTCCCTCGGTCACCACCTCCCCATCAGCATTAATCTCCAGTCTGATCTCGCTATTCACAGGAAGAGCGGTCACAAAGGAGACCCCTTCCTGAGCAGCCAGCTCCTCCACTCCTAGACAACAGAATAGGAGTGAAAGAATCAAGCCACTCCAATACGATACGCTACTCTTCATATCCACTTAATCTGCTTACTTATTACTTATCACTGAATAGACGTACTGCGTAGCGGTAAGAGACATGAATAGGCAAGAGCCTCAGCTTGGTAGCATAGTAGCTCAAAGCCCAAGCATACTCCGTGCCTCCAGACACAGTACTACTAGACCAATAGCGTCCACCCGTACCGACACTCACGACTTCGTCTTTTTGACCCTCCTGTACAGCAGTCTTATACCATCCACTAGCAGGGAGCCTACGCTCGAAGTACAAGTCGGGGTGTAGCTGCTTGTAGTTCGTCCACCACTGCTCAGAGCTAATCGTATGTATGCCACCCGTAAAGGTTTCACCTAGATAACAAACGGAGATAAGTAGATAGGAGTCAGGATTATTTGCTTTCTTGAAGTCTCCAACCAGCTCATACCTATAGGCACAGAGCATCTCATTGTCCGTAGCTGAGGGATAGTCTGGAGAGACTTCTTTATCACTAGACTTAAACTTCAGCGCATAGCATATGGTCGCATTCACAGAGTTGTAGTCTGCTAGATAACTCCGACGGAGTCCACCGACCTCTATCGCCTCAGCAACATTGTACTGTCCCTGAGCATAAGCAAAGGAAATAGGCTCCCCACTCTCATTACTAGGGATGATGCCCCTCCACTCTTCGACAGAGGGTAAGTGCCAGCCGCTTCCCTCCATCTCAATGGTGGCAAAGCGATCACAAGCATCTTGATACGAGAAGTACTTAGAGGCATCATTCCGATGAGTCGTCGCAAAGCTCGACTCCGAGCCCATATTGTACTGCGCTAAGTACTCTATGGCTAGTTTGCTCTTGGGCTTTGAGGGCTTTGCAGAGGCTCTCCGAGCAAACGTGATACTATCAATCTGACTGGTAGACACTCTGATCTCCTGACCATCCTTACGCACGACGAGTAGTTGCTCCTGAGCCTTCATCTCAGTGGCATAGCTAAGTAGTGAGAAGAGTAGTAGACAGAGTACACTACATACTTGACTCATAGGGGAATAGTTACGCTCTCTCATCTCTGTCACTTACTAATGAATAAACGTATAGGATAAGCCTCCTCTTTATTGCACTGGCTCTGATAAGCGTGCGAATTGTTGAAGAAGAAGCCCCATGAGGTAGTCTCTCCATTTTCGCTCGAAGACCAGCAGTAACCATGAAGCCCTACATACTTACTCTCACCCGTGATTGAGGAGATGTATCCAGAGGCGGGGAATACACGTACTACACAGTCGCTTTGTCTCTCCGTCCACCACTCCTCTTGGGCAATGTCGCTAAGCGTCCCCTCAAAGTCGTCTCCTAAGTAACATACAGTGACCCTTAGCTGACTCTTTGTGCTACCCTCAAAAAAGCTTTCGACACGCTCATACTTATAAGCACATCGCATACTATTATCAGTAGCAGCGGGGAAACCCTCTTCTTTAGCTTCTGTAGCCTGACATAGACGCAAAGCATAGCACACCCCGTTTCCCTGAGAGATATAGCTAGCACTATAAGTCTTCTTGTCGCCTCTTATCTCAATTGCCTCCACATTATCTGACTGACTCATAGGATACTTATACTTGATAAAGTCTCCATCCGTAATCATCGGGGCTATGACTGAGAGCTCATACTTGTTGGGCAAGTGATACTTAGCTCCAGCAATCTCTACCTCGGCAAACTTCTCCACAGCTTCCGACCACTTATAGCGTATGTTACTCTCGTTGTCATAAGTCGTCGCAAAGGCATCATCTGTAGCCAAGTTATACTCCGCCACATCCGATATGGCGATCTTCGGGCGGGTCGGTTGTACAGGAGCCAGCACTGTGACGGAGCATTGCTTTTGGAGCTTGCCAATAGTCGCCGTGACAGTCGCTGTACCAGCAGCCAAGGCTTGCACCAAGCCCTCGGCAGTGACCGTAGCAACTGTAGCATTGCTACTCTCGTACGAGACAGCATAACTAGCATCGGCTGGGATCACTGCAACGGATAGTTGCTGCGACTCTCCGACCTGTAGCTCTACCTGTGCAGGAGAGAGCGTAAACTCCCGAACACCTTCACTGACGATGAACTTCACGCTGTCGATCTCCTCGACAGGAACGAGGATCGGCTGTTCACCTTTGAGGTGAACCTGCATAACGTACTGAGGCTCCTCGGTAGGGGTCTGCGCAAAGTGGCTCAGAGGCAGCAAGCCTATGAGCAGAAGAGTAAGTAGGATTCGTTTCATACCTTTATGATAAGCGTCAATAAATCTAGATCGGCATATAAGCCTTAACAACTTCTGACCGCTAATATACGAATTTTCCAAACTAAGCCTTACCCTCAGTGAGCAAGTCGTCAACAGGGACGCACATCTCTAACCTCTAAATCTCTAACCTCTAATCTCCGACCCGATAGCCACGTGGAAAATGCCAAATCTCCACGTAGCTATTTTTCGTTCTCCACGTGGCGGCGAAATGATTCCTCCGAAGTTTCATTTGATTCCTCCGAAGTTTTATTTCTCGCCTACGTGGAGAATTTTCATTTCTCACGTGGGGATCGTCAAATATCCACGTGGGGATCAGATCAGAGGCGCTCGATGATAGGGAGTCAGCCCGAGGACGCTTTCCGTAGCCTTCAGTAAGAGAGTATGTGTCGTCCGATGCTTCGGGCGTATGCTATCTCTTGATTTTGTATTACCTTTGCGGTACGAGGGTGCGTTGCCCCTATGGGGTGACTTCCCCTACCCTCCGTTGTCAAGTATCACCTTAGATAGTAATCATAAGTATATGAAAAGTTTCAATCCCGTAGGTAGTCTGGTAGTCCTCGTTGGGGCTCTCGTACTCATCATCCCCGCTCTGATGGATAAGGGGGGAAATGTGTACAATCTCATCGGATGTATCGTGATGATTGCTGGATTTTTCCTCCACATCTTCCTGAATAAGCGGATCACAACTATCAAGGAGTAACCTCTCCAAGTGCCTGACTTGGCACGGACTCCTGACCTACTATACAGCCCCAAGGCTATCGTTGAGGGCTTGCCTTGCTCATACGTAAGACAAGTCTCTCTCGTTCGTATATAAGGTCATCACTAGTCATCTTCTCGCTCGATCTATGTACTACAACAAGGCGATCCTGATAGGCTTCGTAGGTGCAGACCCCAACGTACACTATTCGCGTCGGGGTAGCTGTCAGGCTACGCTGCGCTTAGCAACCTCTGTGTCGGGCTATACGAAGCGTGATGGCACGCAGATACCTGACCGCACGGAGTGGCACACGGTGGTAATCTTCGGCACGCTGGCACAGTTTGTCGAGCGCTGGGTGCGCAAGGGGTCTCACCTGCTCGTGGAGGGTGAGATACGCTACAATAACTATACGGATCGCCAGGGACAGGCGCAGGCGCGTACGGAGATTTGGGCGGACAAGGTCACCTTTGTGGATCGCCCCAAGCAGAGCGGTAATCAGGAGAGTGCCTCTGCTCGTCCCGCTACTGGGCAACCTGTATCGAAGCCTGATATGAGTGGTGCAAGCGCCCATGGTCAGCAACAGCATAAGTCACAACAGTAGCAGCAATGGGTGATGCCTTCTTATTAAGCCTCTTCGGGGGAATTGTGTACAGCAGTCCAATCGTTTGGATAGATGCTATACCGCTCCTGATCATCCTTGTCTTACTGCTTTGCTCCGCTTTTATGTCGAGTAATGAGGTGGCTTTCTTTTCGCTCAACCCGCAAGAGGTACAGCAGATCAAAGAGCAGGAGCACCCGAACGACCCACGACTACTCCGACTTTTATCGCACTCGGAGCAGCTACTAGCCACCATTCTGATCGGCAATAATGCGGTCAACGTGGCGATCACGATCCTCTGTGCGTGGTTTGTAGGGGAGCATTGGGACTTCTCGGCCAATCCGGCTGCCGGCTTCATCATTCAGACGGTCCTCATCACCTTCTTGCTCTTACTCTTTGGCGAGATCATCCCTAAGATCTACGCTCAGCGCCACCCGCTCTCCTTCATACGTATGACGGCTCCTGTCGTATCTGGTCTTTACAAAGGGATCGCTTGGTGCTCCAAGGGGTTGATCAAAACCTCTAAGCTCCTCGGCTCTAATGCGAAAAAGGGACACGAGCTCTCTGTCGACGATCTCTCGGAGGCTGTCGCGCTGACTACCGAGGGGGACAATAAGGAGACGGAGATGATCCATGAGATTGTCAAGTTTTACCACAAGACGGCCGACGAGATTATGGTGCCTCGTGTCGATATGGTCGGTGTCAACTACCACTGGGCTTATCATCAGACGCTGAGCTATGCGGTCGATACGGGCTACTCACGACTGCCAGTCTATGATGGGTCGCAGGATACAATCCGAGGGGTGCTGTATGTGAAGGATCTCCTCCCTCATATGCACGAGGAGGATACTTTTCCCTGGCAAAAGATTATCCGGCAAGCTTACTTCGTACCTGAAAATAAGAAGATCGACACCCTGCTGGAGGAGTTACAACAGGAGCGTATCCATATGGCGATCGTGATCGACGAGTTTGGCGGGACCTCAGGCCTGATCACGCTCGAGGACATCCTCGAGGAGATCGTCGGGGAGATCGTCGACGAGTACGATGATGAGGATCCGCCCTACGTACGGCTTGCCGAGGGGGTCTATCTGATCGATGGGGGTATGTCGCTGATAGATCTTTGCAAGCTGCTTGATGTGGAGCCTGAGTACTTTGCGCCACACTACGAGGAGGTCGACACGGTCGGGGGCTTGTACCTAGAGGTGCTACAAGAGATCCCTCAGGTGGGGCAGCAGATAACGATCTCGGACATTGACTTCACCGTGACGCGCATGGATCGCCACCGTATTATGCAACTCAAGATGCGTCTGCATCCTAAAGAGCAGTCCGAGGCGCAAGGCGATAGTCCGACAGAGCCTTAGGCGTGACCTACTCACAGCTAGACCTCCCGCTAGGGGGGACACTTTACATCGCAGAGCTACCCTCGGGTATCGTTCCGAGCCTATCTAACTACCGCTCACTGACGCAGCAGCTCCTAGACGAGATCGCTCCTGGAGAGACGGCTTGGCAATTGATGCACCTCCCCACGGGTGCTCCCCGCCTTGTCTCGCCTGACCGTGATTATACTATCTCCATCTCCCACAGCGGTAGCTACGTTGCCCTCGTCCTCTGCGAGGGGCAGTGCAGCATCGGCGTAGACCTACAGATCGCTAGTGATAAGTTGCCACAGATAGCTCCGCGGTTTATGTCTCCCGCTGAGCTAGCTCACTATCATCATCTGCTCGCAGCCGAGGAGCCACAGGTAGCTCGCGAGTGGCTCTACACGGTGTGGGGACTCAAGGAGGCTGCTTACAAAGCTTACCCACCAAAGGTCAAGCGCCACCTAGCGACCAACCACATCATCTCGCTGCCCGAAGGCTCCGTCTCTGCGAGCCTGTATAGTGACGAGGGGGGTGACTCGATCGCCCGTTACACCATCTATGCCGACGAAGGGGACGCCCCCCCCACCCTCCTCACGGGCTATCTCCTTCGTAGCATCACGACAGCGCCGTACCACCTTACCTATGTGCTAGACGCAGGAGATGCCGTCCTACTGGCTGAATAGCTGAAGTTGCTGGTCGCTTTCACTCAAACGGACGCCAAACGCTTCACAATAATCGCCAAACTATCCCCCAGCAACTGCTGTTTATCTCAACATTTCGAAAACTTCGCAGTCGGAGTACTTGTTTATTCAATTAAATGTCGTATCTTTGCACCACGAACGGAACGAAGGGGGCGTTCTTCCCCACGATGTACCGATCGGAATCCTCGGGGTGTAGCGCAGTCCGGTTAGCGCACCTGCTTTGGGAGCAGGGGGTCCCAGGTTCGAATCCTGGTACCCCGACAGAGAAGCTAAAACGATAGCTTAAAACGATAGTAGAGTGGCAAATGCCGCTCTATTGTCGTTTTTATAGTACTAGTGTTACTAGTGGCTCTAGTGTTACTAGTGACACTAGTGGCACTAGTGCTACTAGGATCTAATCTCTAAGGTCTAATCTCTTTTTCGTACCTTTGATCCTACAAAAGAGACTATAAAGAAATGACAAACGATACTTCTACCCAGCGAGATGTCGCTGCGGTTCACTACGATAAGAAGGTAGCCGTCATAGGCGCTGGCTCTATGGGTCGTAGCATAGCCATCTGTCTGGCTATGCACCATATACCTACCGTCATACAAGCACGCTCTTTGGAACGTCAGAAGCGGGCTATCCCGCTTTTGGAGCAGTCGCTGACGGAGTGTGGCGAGCTTTTCGATTGGAGCGAAGAGGAGCAGCAGGAGTTGCTCAGCCAAATCAAGGTGACAGTGGACAATGCCGACATTGTCTCCGCCAACCTCGTCATAGAGGCGACTAGTGGCACTCTAGAGGAGCACAAAGACCTTTACCGCGACCTTGATGCTGTCCTCAGTGAGGGGACGATCATAGCTTCGATCACTTCGTCGATCAGCATCACGGAGCTAGGCAACGCTACACAGCGTCCGTCGCTTGTGGCGGGGATGCACTTCTTCAACCCCGTGCCGCTCATTGACCTTGTCGAGATCGTTTCGTCACAGCACACTTCGCAAGAGACGCTAGAGCAGATACAGGAGCTGTGCGATGCGATGGGCAAGGATACGGTCTACGTCGAGGACTCGCCAGGCTACATCGTCAATCGTATGCTCATACCAATGATCAACGAGGCGATCACCGAGCTGGCTCAAGGTATCGGCTCTATCGAAGATATAGACCGTGCAATGCGCATCGGCGCCAGTCACCCGATGGGTCCGCTAGAGCTGGCAGACTGGATCGGGCTAGACACTTGTCTGGAGATCTTGGAGGGACTCTTTGCGGAGTTTATGGATAGCAAGTATCGTCCGCACCCACTACTACGTAGGAAGGTACGCGCCGGACAGCTCGGTCGCAAGGTAGGCGTGGGCTTCTACCGCTACACCTCAGAGGAGGAGGAACAGTCGTAACAGTAGTCTCGTTTTATAGCAACACGCTTGAGATGCAAGTCAAGATCCTCGGTTGTGGCTCTGCGCGTCCCACACGGCACCACCTTCCCTCAGCACAAGTACTGACCGTCGCAGGGCATCACTACCTCATAGATGCTGGCGAAGGGGCGCAGCACTCGTTGATCCTGGAGGGCTATAAGATCACGCAGCTGGAGGCGCTCTTTATCTCTCACGCTCATGGGGATCACTGCTTCGGACTACCGGGGCTGCTCACCTCGATGGCACACGTAGGGCGCACCAAGCCGCTCACCATCGTGACGACAGCCGAGGTGGCTGACTACATACGCTACATCGAGGAGCATCACATCGAGGAGCGTAGCTACGAGCTCTCTGTGGTCGTAGCTACGAGTGACGAGGTCTCCCGAGCTGTCTACTCCGACCCTTGGCTGCAGGTCGACACGCTGCCACTACGGCACCGCACGAGTGCCATCGGCTTCCTCTGTCGTGAGCACTGTATGCCGAGACGGATAGATCCTGTGGCTACCGACTTTTATCAAATTCCTCACACAGCTATGCAGGCCCTACAAATGGGTCTAGACTACGTACCTTCAGGTGGAGGGCGCATCATCCCCAATCGTGAGCTGACGAAGCCAGGGCGCCCGTCTCGCTCCTACGCTTATCTCTCAGACACGCTCCCAGCGTGGCATCTAGTAGAGCAGATACGAGGCGTGAACCTCCTCTACCACGAGAGTACTTACAGCGATGAGTTTCGCGACCGTGCAGCGGCTTACGGACACTCGACAGCACGACAAGCCGCTGAGGTGGCTGCAGCGGCCGAGGTGGGTCAACTGCTCTTGGGTCACTACTCAGGTCGCTATGACGACCTGTCGAGGTTGCTTGGTGAGGCGCAAGAGGTCTTTCCCAATAGCTTTGCAACCCAAGAGGGAGATCTATACGAAGTGTAATACTTTGCACGAAATGGAGTTGACAGAACCATGAGTAGCCGCATCAAGAGTCTCTTTAAGGATACCGTCATCTACGGAGCGACGACTATGCTCAGTCGCTTCCTTAGCTGGGCACTCTTCCCGCTCTATGTGTATCAGCTACCCTCGCCTGCTGACTATGGCATCGTGACCAATCTGTATGCGTGGGTAGCGCTGCTCCTGATCCTCCTGACGTATGGGATGGAGACGGGCTTCTTCCGCTTCAGTCGTGAGGGTGACGGGCGCAAGGTGTATGCCAATAGTTTGCGTACGCTAGGCACCAGTTCGCTCCTCTTCCTCATCTTGGGCTTGCTCTTTGTCAAGCCGATCGGAGCAGCTCTCGGGTATGCCGATATGCTGCGCCCCGTGGCGATGCTGATCGTGATCGTGGCGATCGATGCCTTCACCAGTATCCCCTTTGCTTATCTACGCTACACCAATCAGGCCTTGCGATATGGCTTGATCAAGATAGGCTACGTACTCCTGACGGTGGGTCTCAACCTCTTCTTCCTATTGGTCTGCCCTTGGCTCCAGAGGGTGGCGCCTGGAGTGGTCGACTGGTGGTACGAGCCTGGGCTAGGGGTCGAGTATATCTTCCTCTCGAATATGATCGCCAATATCGTTCTCCTACTAGTCTTGATCCCCATTATGAAGCTGGCGCGGGGCGGAGGACGCTTCGACTGGGAGCTGCTTCGTCGTATGCTCCACTACTCGCTACCGATGGTTTTGCTCGGCATAGCGGGCAACTTCAACAAGATGGCGGACAAGATCATCTTCCCGATGCTCTTTGAGGATCAAACCTTTGCCAATACGCAGCTCGGCATCTACAGTGCGGGGTACAAGATAGCGGTCGTCATCGTCATGTTTACACAAGCCTTCCGCTTTGCTTACGAGCCCTTCATCTTCCAGCGAGGTAAGGAGGGCAAGCTCTCGGCAGACGAAGAGGCTGCTGCAGAGCAAGAGCGACGCATCACCTATGCGAAGGCGATGCACTATTACCTGCTCTCGGCTATCTTTATCTATGTTGCCGTGATGTGCTACCTCGACCTGCTCAAGGTGCTGATCAGTCCCGCCTACTACGACGGACTACGGGTCGTGCCATTCGTGATGCTTGGGGAGGTGCTCTTCGGCATTTACTACAATCTATCGCTCTGGTACAAGCTGACCGACCGCACCTATTGGGGTGGTATCATCTCCACGGCTGGCTGTCTGCTGACGGTGGCGATCATCGTGTGGGGCGCTCCGCATTGGGGCTTTATGGCGTGTGCCTATGCCTCGGTGGTGAGCAACCTCCTACTGGTACTCATCTCCTATTTCCTCGGGCGCAAGTACTATCCCGTGCCGTACCAATTGAGAGCGACGGCAGGTTATTTCATCGTGGGCGCCATCGCTGTGGGACTCGTCTTGTGGATCTACGGAGCGGTGACTACGATGTGGCTGCGTCTGCTACTCAGCACCGTGGTCTTAGTCGCACTCGCTGGTTATATCGTCTGGCGCGAGCAACTAGTTAAGGCGTTTGCCCCGATCTTGCGCCGTCTGCGCCACAAAGCTTCTTAATACTATAGCGAAACATTGCAAAGGAGTCAAAGATTTCACTATCTTTGTGTATCCTCACGGGAGATCTGTTGCAACAAGGTACGAGCCATGCAGACTTCCCGTGACGTATAGTTTACATATCCATATAGACAGATTGATTATGAAAAATGATTTCGCAAGTTGGCTGACACCAGGTCAGAGTGTTCTTATCGTATCAAGGGATAGATCCTTCAGAGGTACCTTCCAAGCAGTTTGTGGCGACTACATAGTCCTCGAGAGTCGTCGTGGTGACCAGCATTATATCCGTGAGGAGCTGATCGAGTCCTTTACGGTTTACAACAGGAAAGAGAGGACTACTAACAAAGAGACAGAGACTATCGAAGAGGAGACGCCTCAGTCCGAAGCAAGCAACGAGACAAGGCAGTCAGATGAGGAGTTGATAGAGAGTCTGCTCGCTCCTCTCGAAGGTGCGATAGACAAGGACAAGCCCTATATGTACAAGCCGGGCGACCGCATCCCGCTACCTAACAAGAGTCAGCTTAAGTCACACTCCTCTAAGCCACAGAAAGCAGGGCTAAACCGACACCCTCGTAACTCTGCCGACAAGCCTACCCTAAGCGAGATTCTAGACGAGATAGAAGCTAATGAGGATAGAAGTGTAATACCTGCCGAAGACCTGCTCTTAGTACGCCCCGCAGGAACGATTAAGATGCGGGAGAATATGAAGAAGTACGGCTTTATCGAAGCCTTTGATGAGGAGAAGACAAACTACTGGTTCCCCTTTAATGCACTGACCGATGAAGACCTCAGCGTGACGGACGAGGTGGTCTTTTGCAAAGGGTCTAACGAGAAGGGCTTCACTGCCAGTGGCATCGCTTCGCCTGGCACCATACACCGTCTGCTACTCCTCGTAGATCATATCTTGACGACGAGATACTACAACTTCCCGATCGTGCTACCGCTCCTCGAGACGATGCTGGAGCAGCACCCAGAGAATAAGAGCATCCAGGATAAGTATCAGGAGGTCAAGGAGAGACAAGAGAGCTACAGCAAGCACAAGGGTAGCGCTGAGTAATCTACGAGCTATAACGTTACAGACTTATGAGACCCTTACACCAACTTACGTTGCTACTCTTGGCACTTCTTGCGCTACTCGCTATGAGTAGTTGCTCGGGAGGAGGCGGTAGCACCTTTACTCAGGCTAGTGGCAAGCCAAACGAGGTAATGCTCGTTATGGATCGTGACTACCTAGCAGACTCTGTCGGAACGGCTGTCAAGGAAATGCTACGAAGCTATGTGCCCGCTATGCCTCAGGTCGAGGAGCAGATGGACGTGACGACGGTTGATCCGAAGGACTTCGACACCTTCCTCCGCTATGTACGCAATATACTGATTGTCGACATCGATGCGGGACGCTATACGCAGAACAGCGTCAAGTTCGCTTACGACCAGTGGGCTCACGGACAGATTGTGGTGACGATACAAAGCCCTTCGCCTGACTCGGTCTGCTCCCTTATGGCAGATCGTGGACGAGCTGTGCTCAACCTATTCGTACGCCACGAGCTGGCGGTACAAGCGAGTAACTTGGTGAAGAACTTTAGCCGCACGGCTGACCAACTAGCCGTGAAGCATATCGGCTACCACCTTAATGCCCCCGAAGACATCGTCTCCTACAAGGTGGGCGAGAACTGTCTCTGGCTCTCCAACAATACGATGCGTCGACGCACCGACATGCTGCTCTACAAGGTGCCTTACCATGGCGAGGCGCTGACGGTGCCTTACCTTGTAGCCCTACGCGATTCGGTTCTTGCAACTAATGTGCCAGGTCCTGTCGAAGGGAGCCATGCGGTCACAGCGCCTCATATCTTGATGACGCGACAAGTCGCCATCGAGGGGCAGCCGATGCGTACCGAGCTACGTGGACTATGGGAGCTACGTGGCGGAGGAGCTATGGGCGGGCCATTCGTACAGCATGCGTTCGTCACGCCTAGCGGAGACGAACTGGTCGTCGCAGAGGCTTTTGTCTACCACCCCAACGAGGCCAAGCGTGATGTGATGCAGCAGGTCGAGGCAGCACTCTTCTCCGTAAGAGCTGACACGGTCGAGCAGTGGGATGCTGATCAAGTAGCACAGGCGCGGTGGACGGCCTATACAACCTATTGAACGTTTTTATGACTGACAGAAGAATTGTAGTCGGGATAACCCACGGCGATATCAACGGGACTAGCTATGAGCTACTGCTCAAGCTCTTCAATCGCCACGGTGTGACCGACCTCTTTACACCTATTATATATGGATCTCCACGTATCGCTGCTTACTACAGCAAGGCTCTACAGATGGAGCGTGCGTCGTGGCATCTGATCACTGACGCTAAGGAGGCTGAGCCCAACGTGGTCAACGTGATCGACGTGGTGGGCGATGAGATAGATGTGACGCCTGGCAAGGTGACCGAGGCGGCGGGAGTAGCGGCTCTGGCTGCCCTAGAGCGAGCTACGAGCGACATAAACCGCGGTGCTATCGATGTGCTGGTCACCTGCCCGATCAATAAGTCGGCTATGCCTCAAGACCGCTTCCCCTACAAGGGGCACACCGCCTATCTAGGTGTGGCTTGCGGACAGGGCAAGGAACCGCTGATGATCCTCGCAGCGCCTTCGGGTCTGCGGGTCGCTTTGGTTTCGACGCATGATTCGATTAGCCAAGTGTCTCAAGTGATCACTCAGAGGCGACTGCTTAAGACTTTGGAGATCCTAGACGAAGCGTTGCGACGTGACTTCTTGATCTCTTCGCCTCGCATAGCGGTCCTCGGACTCAATCCACACGCTGGGGACAATGGTCTGATCGGCTCCGAGGAGCTTGAGGTCATCGCACCATCTATTGCCATTGCGCAGCGTGAGATGGGGATCTATGCGTTTGGACCTTTCTCGGCCGATGGCTTTTGGGGGTCGGGAGCTTATCAGCAGTATGATGCGGTCTTGGCTATGTACCACGATCAGGGCTTAGCACCCTTCAAGCTCCTACACCTACACGACGGGGTCAACGTGACGGCGGGACTACCCATCATACGCACCTCGCCAGACCACGGCACGGGCTACGACATCGTGATGCAGGGCATCGCTAATGAGCAGGCGCTTATGGAGTCTATCTACATGGCTATCGACCTCTACCGCCATCGCATAGCAGACGATGAGGCTCGTAGTAATGTACTGCCTAAGCTCTATAAGAACAAACGAGGAGATAACGAGTAAACATAAAGAGCGACAAAGGATATGGAGCGCATCAACGGACTCATAGCTCGCAAAGGGATCAGACCTATGACAGATCGCATAGCCCATGAAGTGCTGGTGCGTACAGACTTTGCCGAGGCTCACTATATGTCTATGCTGGCGATGCTTATGGGCGTTGTCGCAGCTTTCACACTGATCGATCCAATCTCCCTATGGAGTAGCATCGTCGGCTCGGTAGTCATACTACTGGCTCTGATACTCAACGAGACCGCCTGGTCGATAGAGCGACAACGTGTCAAGAGACGTACGATCTCGACACTCGGCAAGCAGGTCGTCGTATGGTACACAGCTACCCCGATCGTTATACAGCTGGCTCTCCTCATCTCCTTGCCGATACGTATCAGCACCTACCCGCCACAGGAGGCTGGCGCTGTGGGAGTGTCGGGCTGGTGGTACGTACTACTAGCGCTTAGCGTCATCGTACTTTACCTCTATCAGCTACTTATCGAGTACTTCGTCAGGTATTACCAGCGCAGTATGTCTGCACAGGTCGAGGCACAGCACTACGCACCGCTCTTCGCCTACCGATACCAACAAGGATATCAGGCGAATAGTCCTAAGGAGCCAGAGAGTGTACGGATCAGACGGGCGCTCTGTCGCTTACTCACGCTTTGGGAACTCTTCCTCCCGTGGCATTATCGTCTGCAGTCTTTGCTCTATCGGCATGCGCATCAGAGTGGTGTGCCAGCTCAGTTTGTCCAGCAGATGCCTCAGTATAAGCGTAACGTCTATGTCACGCTAGGTCTGCTCAGCAACTACAACCGCTGGATCCTTCTCGTCCTCACCCTAGCCTTCCGATGGGAGCTTTGGTATCTAATTGTGACAGGTGTCGTTATGTCGCTGATGACCTTAGGCGCACAGCTTTACCTAGAGTCGGAGTACCGTAAGCTCTACGAGGGACTCCTTAGCAACTTACATCGAGAGGAGCAACAAGAGTCTCCACAATAGCGCTATGAGTACGAACAACGAAACAGAAAAGCGACTAAATATCTACAAAGCTTCGGCAGGAGCGGGCAAGACCCACACCATGACGGAAGCTTTCCTGCGTCATGTCCTGGAGGTGCCTAGGACTAGCTACCAGGAGGTGCAAGCAGTCACCTTTACCAACCTAGCCACCCGAGAGCTCAAGGAGCGATTCTTCAAGGAGCTCCACACATTGGCGACAAAGCCTCAAGAGTCGCCTTTCTACGACAGCTTTAAGGGTGATTATTCCAGCGATAAGGAGCTATCCACAGATGCACGTACGGCACTCCAGTCCATACTCTTCGACTATGGCGGTCTACGCGTCAAGACGATCGACTCCTTCTTCCAAGACATCATCCATGCGCTAGCGATCGAGCTCAAGCAGCGTCCCTCGACGCGCATCGAACTCTCCACCGATCAGATACTAAGTCTGGCCGTAGAGCGACTCTTTGAGCAGCCCTCCGCCATCGCTCAGGACGCTATCAAGAGCTTTTTGGTCAATCGCCAAGAGAAGTCTATCTACGCCCTGCGAAAGAGCTTGAAGCTCTTTGCCAAGCAGCTATACAACGAGCAGGTGCAGGAGCAAGCCTTCAGTGGGAAGACACTCTTTGCCCCTCAGGCTTACAACGACTTCGTCCGTGCTGTCGAGGAGCAGATCAAGAAGGTGCAGGATCAGATCAAGGAGCAGGTGGAAAAAGCCCGAAAGCTCGTCTCCGAGGAGACCAAGCTCCCAGGTGGCAAGAACTCTCCACTGACAAGGCTCACGGATACGACAAAGAATGAGCCAACAGTCGGTGCTACAAACTCCTATATAACCGATACCACCTGGGATAAGTACTTAAAGAACCTCAATGTCAACGAAGCTCTCGACGAGCGCTACACCAAAGGTCTCGAAATCCCCGAGTTAATCGACATCTTCCATACGATACTCCGCCTCTATACAGAGCTCTTTACCCTACGTACTGCGATCAAAAACGGATACGAGCTACAGCTCCTCGCAGAGATACAGACGAATGTAGACAAAGTCTCCGAAGAGCTAGGCATCACGCTCCTAGACGATGCCAAGCGACTCATACGTACCCTCGTGAGTGGCGAGGGGAGCACCGCTTTTATCTATGAGCGACTAGGCACCAAGCTAAGGCATCATATGATCGATGAGTTTCAAGATACCAGTCGCTTTCAGTACAAGAACTTCGTTCCGCTCCTTGAGGAGGCGCTGAGTAGTTCTGGCGAGGTCTTCATCGTGGGAGATGTCAAGCAGAGCATCTACCGCTTTCGCAATAGCGACCCGATGCTCCTGCAGGCAGATCTTGGCAAAGACTTCTCTGAGGATCAGCAGACACACAACCTACCGAACAACTGGCGTAGCGCCCCAGCGATCGTCTCCTTCAACAATCGCTTCTTCTCGCTCCTACCCTACGCCTCCGAGCTCAAGCTAGAGAGTCCCAACCTAATCGAAAAGGTCTACGATCCTGAAGAGGTACACCAAGATGTGCCCGAGTCAAACATAACCAAGGGCGGCGGCGTCTTCATACATCAATGGGAGAAGATGCCCGAGACACCGCTGCCAACAACACAGCCAACGAAAGAGGACGACACCGCAGAGACTACCCCACCCGACCCGCTCCAGACAAAGATCGACTACCTCCTCCACTATGTCATCCCCTCGATACGAAAGCGTGGCTATAAGCTCTCGGACATCGCCATCTTAACGCCAAAGAACGACACCCTCCAGCGTATCGCTCAGGCTATCATCCAGTACAACAAAAAGCTCGAGAATGATGAGGACAAGCACCTGCAGCCGCTCGCCTTCGTATCCCGTGAGATGCTCTCACTAGATGCCAACCCGCTCTACCGTCTCATCGTAGAGATTATGCAGAGCGTACTAGTCAATGCGGGAGCCAGTGAGGAGCTTTACAGCAAGAGCTTCGAGCACCGACTAGCCGTAACGCACTATGCCGAGCTAGCTCGTAGCCTCAGTAGCTCCCCAGCCCTAGACCTCGCACGCTGCTACCAGGAGGGGCTGAGTGCCTCGCTTTACGAGCTAACCTTACTGATCGTAGAGGAGGTTCGTCCCCTCATCACCTCCGCCGACCAGCCCTACATAGACGCACTCCTAGACACCGTCCAGGACTACAGCCAGGACAACTACGTAGACCTGCAGGGCTTCTTAGAGTGGCTAGAGACTCACACCCCCAGACTAAGCTTAGAGACACAAGATGCCCTGCAGCTCCTCACCATACACTCGGCAAAGGGGCTCGGATTCCCCGTCGTCTGCCTTCTAGAGTACCAAATGAGGCTACTAGACCACACGGACACCATTTGGTGTGATGACAAAGAGACAAAGGATAAACTACAGAAGCTCTTAGGCGGAAGCGTCGAGATCCCCACCCTACTCCCTATCTCCCCCACCAAAGAGGTGCGAAGCACCCTCTTCCGCAAGAAGATTATTGACGAGGAGCAACTTGCTCTCCTAGACCGCATCAATGCGCTCTACGTAGCGATGACACGCGCCAAGAGCGAGATGCACCTCATACTCAGTGAGGACAAGGGACGAGCAGGCAAGAGTATCAACTTCGAGCGACTCGTCTCTGAACTAGTCTCACAAGTTCAAAAGCCTGACCCTAAATACCTTGGTTTATTGTCACTGGAGACGATCAATCTCCTATGCTCGGAGGACAAGGTCTCGCCGTCAGAAGAAGAAGAGATCAATCAAAGGATCTTTTGCGATCCTACTACCGCACTGCCTAAGCCTAAGCCTACGACAGACCCTAGCGACGCCTCACGACTCGTCCATATACCAGGCAGAGCACAGACAGGAGCGCTAGCTCAGTTGTGCGTACGTCGCTCCCAAAGCGTCTCCTATCAGGAGCAAGATGCCGTGCGCAATGGTCTTTTCCTCCATGCCTTGCTGAGTGAGATTGACTACCTAGAGCACGATGATCTACTGAAGCTTCTCGATATGAAGAGCCTGCAGGGACTCATCCCCCAAGAGCAGCGAGACGCTCTCGCTAAGCTACTAGAGCAGGCACTCACAGACCCGAGCATAGCCGAATACTACGAACGGAGTAGCGGCTGGCAAGTGGTCAATGAGCGCAGCATCGTCAGACTCGCACAAGATACCAAGAGCGAGACCAAAGAAGCTCGCATAGAGCGTCCCGATCGTATTATGTACGACGAGGAGGAGCAACAAGCAGTCATCATAGACTACAAGAGCGGGGACGAAGCGCAGCAGTATACTGAGCGCCATAAGCGCCAGCTACGTAGCTACCGCAAGGCACTAATCGAGAGTGGCTTCCAGACAGTACGCGCTTACCTCCTCTACCTCTCTGCCGAGGGGCACCAGATCGTCGAGGTAGACTAACCGGAGACCGTTGCATAAAGGCGAATCGCTGTGTTGCTTTCGGGATTCGGCTTCGGTTACATACGGAGGTATGCTCCCTTCAGACCTCACCCTCAGCGCCTTGCGCTTCATCCTTTCTGCAAAGTCTGGACAATCTTGCAAGTAAGATTGTGAGACTGTTGACTTTTGCAACAGTCTCAACCGCATCAAGCCACCGCCTTACCCTAGTGGCAAGCCCCTTCCTAGCGGCAGGCAATAGTTTATAGCAAAAGGTCGCCACGTATATACTACGTGACGACCTTTTGTTTTGTTATGATTGTACTGCTCTAGAGTAGCTCGTAGAGCATACGATTGATTTACTCAGCAGCCGTAGCTGTCTCCTCAGCTTGAGCCTCAGGAGCCTCTACAGTCTCAGCGCCCTCAGTAGCAGGAGCCTCGGCAGCTGGTGCAGGAGCGGGAGTCTCAGACTCGATGACGGCGTGATTCTCCGAAATGACGGTAAAGGTGATTGGCACGATCACATCGCGGTGCAGACGTACCTGAGCCTCGTAGTCACCGACCTCCTTGACAGCCTTCTTGATCTGGATGATCTTGCGATCGATCTCGAAGCCCTTCTCAGCGAGTGCCTCAGCGAGCTGTATATTCGTTACAGAGCCAAAGATGACACCATACTTAGATGTCTTAGCCTTGATCTCTAGGTGTGTACCATCGATCTTCTCGCCAAGAGCCTGAGCCTCCTGCTTGATAGCTTCGAGCTTGTGAGCTCTCTGGCGTAGCTCCTCAGCGAGCATCTTCTTAGCGCTTTCGCTAGCGATGACAGCCTTCTTCTGAGGGATCAAGTAGTTGCGTCCGTAGCCGTCCTTGACGGTTACGATATCATCCTTAAAGCCTAGGTTGATAATGTCTTCTTTCAGTATTACTTCCATTGTCTTATCGGTCTCTAGGTGATGATTACTTCATAAGGTCCGTTACGAAGGGTAGCAGGGCTAGGTGGCGAGCACGCTTAACAGCCTGAGCTACACGACGCTGGAACTTGAGGCTATTGCCTGTGATACGACGTGGGAGGATCTTACCCTGATCGTTGAGGAACTTCTTAAGGAACTCGGGGTCCTTGTAGTCCACATACTTGATGCCAGCCTTCTTAAAGCGGCAGTACTTCTTCTGCTGTACCTCTCCTGGGAGTGGTCTGCTATAGCGACCTCTTCTTGTTCTTGCCATGATTACTTCTCTGCTACAGGGTTACTTTTCAGTGCGCGACGCTTCTCAGCATACGCA
>OLNQ01000688.1_pt1 | contig 35103 bp, 23 predicted proteins | sample 1672821 | NCBI WGS metagenome assembly OLNQ01 (sample SAMEA3136727, study PRJEB25190) | human gut metagenome | biome: human gut; feature: human-associated habitat; material: faeces | place: Austria | collected 2013 | reverse complement strand
ACGTAATGTACGCAATTGTTGAAATCCAAGGTCAGCAGTTTAAGGTAGAGGAGGGGCGCAAGCTCTTCGTGCATCACATCCGCGAGACGGAGCAGGGTGCAGAGGTTACCTTCGACCGGGTTATGCTCCTCGACAAGGACGGAGCTGTCACCGTAGGCGCCCCAACCATTGAGGGTGCTCAGGTAGTATGTGAGGTAGTATCTCCTCTCGTCAAGGGAGACAAGGTACTTATCTTCCACAAGAATCGGAGGAAGGGCTATCGAAAGCTCAGAGGCCATCGCCAGCAATTCTCCGAGATACTAGTAAAGCAAATCGTAGGATAAACACAAACTCTAAGGAATCATGGCACACAAGAAAGGTGTAGGAAGCTCCAAGAACGGACGCGAATCCGAAAGCAAACGCCTAGGCGTTAAGATCTTTGGAGGCGAAGCCTGCAAGGCTGGAAATATCATCGTACGTCAGAGAGGTACACAGCACCACCCCGGTGAAAACGTGGGTATGGGCAAGGACCACACGCTCTACGCACTGACGGACGGAGTAGTCGTCTTCTCTCAGACGAGAGGTGACCGTAGCTTCGTCTCTGTAGCGACACAAGAATAAGCACTCTCTTAGCATATTACCGCTAAGCTCTACGCTACGTAACATCACAGCCCCTCTACCTCTTATCTCTACATCATCTAGAGATATGAGGTCGAGGGGCTCATACTTTTTCTTATAGTCCCCAGCTCCTCCACAGCTACCCCTACATATATAATTATATCGGAGAGGTACGCCATCTGAAGAAATATTACTATCTTTGCATCGCAATGAACCAGTTGAGGTATCAAGGCTCTACGATAAAGAGTAGCCTTCTCAGCTTTGGTGTGGAGGAGGAAGCCATGCGCCAGCGGTTCCCTCCTTTTTTGTATATAACGTATTGAGCAGCATGATAGAGCTAGCAGCACTCCGCAGAGAAATAGAGCAGATGCTCCACGAAGACGAATTCGTCGTCGAGATAACCAGCAGCCCAGGGGATCAGATCCGAGTAGTGGTCGATGCTATGGGAGGCTTGCCCATATCTCGCTGCGTAGAGCTATCCAGAGCTATCACACAGCTGCACGACCGAGATGTAGAGGAGGACTACGCACTAGAGGTCTCCTCGCCTAGTCTCTCTGACCCATGGCTGGTCTACGAGCAGTACACACGACACCTCGAGGCCCCCGTACAGGCTGTCGATGCCTCAGGTATGAAGTGGCACGGCAAGCTCATAGAGGTAGGACCCAAGGGGCAGAACCTGCTCCCCGAGTACGTGGTTCTAGAGACCGAACGAACGGAGACACTACTCGACGGCAAGAAAAAGAAGAAGCAACTGGTCATCGAGCCTCATCGCATCGACTACGACCAGCTCAAGCGCATATCGTACGACCTAGACAAGGCACTCTAATTCAGTCCATCCACCATCACATTATAAGACAACTAGTCCCACAGAAGAGACCCCCAAGATACATATATGGCTAGAAAGAAAGAATCAACCAGCTTAAAGGTTCTACTCACCGAGTTCAAAGACCTAAAGAACATCGACGAAGAGACTATGCTCCATGTCCTCGAGGACTCATTTCGTAGCATCCTCGCCAAGATGTTTGGCTCTGATGACAACTTTGATGTCATCATCAATGCAGATAGTGGAGACTTCGAGATCTGGCGCACCCGCGAGGTGGTTGCAGACGATGCCGTCGAGCGAGAGAACGAACAGGTTTCCTATACGGAGGCTCGAGAGATAGACCCCGAGGCTGAGATAGGTGACGACGTAACCGACTCCGTGGACTTCCTCTCATTCGGTCGACGTGCTATCGTCAATCTAAAGCAGACACTGTCGAGCAAGATATTAGACCTTCAGAAGGAGCACTTCTACCAAACCTTCGTAGAGCGTGTCGGAGAAATGATTACCGCCGAGGTCTACCAGGTGTGGAAGCGTGAGACTCTACTCGTCGACGAGGACGGTAACGAGCTCATCATGCCTAAGAGCGAGCAAATCCCCGATGAGTACTTTCGCAAGGGAGACAGCGTACATGCAGTCATAGCACGTGTCGACAACGAGAACAACAACCCTCGAGTCACGCTCTCACGCACTAGCCCCGAGTTCCTCAAGCGTCTCTTTGAGATCAACGTCCCTGAGATTGCCGATGGACTTATCACTATCAAGCGTGTAGCACGCATTCCAGGCGTTCGCGCCAAGATCGCCGTCGAGTCATACGACGATCGCATTGACCCCGTCGGTTCCTGCGTAGGTATGAATGGAAGTCGCATCCGTGGTATCGTACGAGAGCTCCACGGTGAGAACATCGACGTCCTCACCTACACATCCAATGCAAGCCTATTTATACAGCGCGCCCTTAGTCCCGCCAAAATTTCTACCATCGAGCTCTATCCCGACACTGCCAAGGCGGAGGTGTACCTACGCCCAGAGGATGTTCCTCTAGCCATCGGTAAGAACGCAAGCAATATCAAGCTAGCCTCCATCCTAACGGGCTTCGAGATTGAAGTCTTCCGAGATGCAGCCGATGCAACGGAGGAGGACATCTACCTATCTGAGTTTAGCGATGAGATTGAGGACTGGGTCATCAAGATGCTTCTAGACATTGGTCTTAACACGGCACGTGCCGTCCTAACGACTTCACGCACGGAGCTACTCAAGAGGACCGACCTAGAGCTAGAGACCATCGACCGTGTCCTACGCATTCTCTCGTCAGAGTTTGACCCAGAGGAGCTAGAGGAGATGCAGTTGCCTCAGGAAAACATTGACCTGCTCAAGAGCCCCGTACCTACCCAAAAGGAGATCGCTCAGGCCATCATCGAAGACCTCAAAGAGGACGACACATTCTCAGAGCTTCACCAGGAGCAGACTGAGGAGTAACCCAAGGAGGAGCAATCCCCAAGGAGATTAAAACGAAACCACCCGTAGACGAGCAATCATAGAGAAATATATGTCCATAAAACTGTTTAGCCTAGCCAAAGAACTCAACATCGGAGTCAATTCGCTTGTCGCTTTCCTTCACGACAAGGGAAAAGAAGTCGACAACAACCCCAACACCCGCATCACGGAGGATGAGTTTAGTCTGATCCTACGTGACTTCACGCCGACCTTTGATGAGGAGACTGTAGGAAGAGCCAAGAAGAAGTTCCTCCGTAGCAAGAGTACTCCCAAGGCTAAACCAGAAGTAGCAACTGCGGCTACAACCGCAGCTACGATGCCGGAGCAGCCCGTCGAGACGGAAGAGCCTAAGGCAAAGAGCCAGGGACCTGACATCCCCACCACGACCAGCACCTCCCAGCTCAACGTCGTTGGTAAGATTAAGCTAGACAAGCACAACAACCCTGTGTCGGCAGCAACGCCCCAGGAGCCAGCCAAGCCTACTGCAACCAAGTCGGAAAAGCCCAAGAGCACAGCCACAACCAAGCCAAAGGAGGCTAAGAAGGAAGAGCCTGCAAAAGCGAAGGCTAGCACGACAGCTGAGCAGACGAAGACCACGACTTCTGAGAAGGAGACGAAGCAGGCTCCCGAAGTTAAAGAGACAAGCGAGACTAAGCCAGCAGACACACCGAAAGCTTCTGCCAAGAGTGTGACCAAGGATAAGGAGCCAGCACCAGTCGCTACCAAGAAACCAGCGTCAAGAGTCGCTAAGGAGCCAGCGTCAGTTGCCACCGAAGAGCCGAAACCAGCCACTAAGGAGGAGCCGACAGCGAGCGAGGCTAAGCCGACCACTTCTGCAAAGAAAGCAGAACCAGTGAAGGCGGAGCCAGCACCAAAGGCTTCCGAGCAGCCAGTAGCTAAGGCAAAGGAGACCACCACAGCAGCAACCACTGGACAAAAGACTCCCGCTCAAGCTCCACAGGCTAAACCCGCGGGTGAGGAGAAGTCCAGCACCACGCCGGAGAACGAGACAGAAATCTTCCGCATTGCCAAGAAGGAGGACGAGCCACAGCTCAAGGTCGTCGGCAAGATAGACCTCAGTAGCTTCAGCACCTCTCGCTCACGCAAGTCTAGCAAGGAGAAAGAGAGTAGTCGTCGCAAGCGCAAGCGTATCTCATCAGGTGCCGTCGATGTCAAGAGCGAAGGTGCCAAGATACAGGACGATCGCTCTAACAAGAAGGGAGGTCGTGCGGCGACATCACAGAGAGATGAGCGCGGAGGGCGCAATGAGCGTCGCACGGGACGTAAGAGCAAGCGTCAAGAGCCAGTCTTGACTCCCGAGGAGCAGGACGAGCTAAGAGCCAAGCAGGTCAAGGAGACGCTAGCACGGCTCAACAACAAGCAGACCGTCTTCGGGCGTGCTGCCAAGTCTAGACGTGAGAAGCGTGAGGCACGCCGTGCCGAGTTCGAGCGTGAGCAAGAGCTCTCCACGCAGGAAGAGAAGGTACTCAAGCTGACAGAGTTCGTCACGGTTAGCGACCTAGCCAACATGATGAACGTCCCCGTTACCGATGTCATCTCCACCTGTATGAGTATCGATATGATGGTTTCTATCAATCAGCGTCTCGATGCTGAGACTATCAACATCGTCGCCGAGGAGTTTGGCTATGAGACCGAGTTCGTCTCTGCCAACGTCGTCGAGGCTATCACCGCCGACGAGGAGCCAGACAAGCCTGAGGATTTGGAGCCACGTCCACCCGTCATCACCATCATGGGACACGTAGACCACGGTAAGACCTCTCTACTGGACTGCATCCGTCGTTCGGATGTGACAGCAGGCGAGGCGGGCGGTATCACGCAGCACATCGGAGCGTACAACGTAACCCTTTCGGATGGACGCCGTCTGACCGTCTTGGACACACCTGGTCACGAAGCTTTTACCGCTATGCGTGCTCGTGGTGCTCAGATTACAGATATTGTGGTTATCGTCATTGCGGCAAACGATGCTGTGATGCCCCAGACCATTGAGGCACTCAACCATGCGAGTGCGGCTGGTGTGCCAATCATCTTCGCAATCAATAAGATTGATGTCAACGGTGCCAACCCTGACAAGATTCGCGAGCAGCTCGCTGGTATGAACTACCTCGTCGAGGATTGGGGTGGTAAGTATCAGGTACAGGAGATATCTGCCAAGAAGAATATCGGCATCCCCGACCTACTAGACAAAATCTTCCTCGAGGCTGAACTCCTTGAGCTCAAATCCAACCCACATCGCCGAGCCTCTGGCTCAGTCATCGAGTCTTCGCTAGACAAAGGCAAGGGTTACCTCGCATCCGTCCTGATCCAGCGGGGTACTCTTCACATCGGAGACTACATCCTAGCCGGTAGCTACTACGGACGTGTCAAGGCTATGTACAACGAGTACAACAAGCGTGTCGACACCGCTGGGCTATCCACGGCAGTCTCTATCCTAGGTTTCAATGGGGCACCGACCGCTGGTGACGACTTCAACGTCATGGAGAGTGAGCAGGAGGCTCGCGAGCTAGCAGTCAAGCGTGAGCAACTACAGCGTGAGCAGGGCTTGCGTACGCAGAAGATGCTTACCCTCGATGACATCGGTCGTCGTATCGCCGTGGGCAACTTCCAGCAGTTTAACCTCATCATCAAGGGTGACGTGGACGGCTCCGTACAGGCACTCGCTAACTCACTCATCGAGCTCTCCACGAAGGAGATTCAGGTAAGTGTCATCCACCAGGGGGTCGGTCAGATTACCGAGTCTGACATCCAGCTGGCTACGGCATCTGACGCAGTCATCATCGGCTTCCAGGTTCGTCCGAGTGCTCAGGCACGTAAGCTCGCTGAGCAGGAGGGAGTCGAGATACGCACCTACTCCGTCATCTACGACGCTATCGAGGATGTACACGACGCCCTCGAGGGCATGCTCTCGCCAGACATCCGCGAGCAGGTCACTGGAAATCTGGAGGTACTGCAGACTTTCAAGGTAAGCAAGATTGGCACTATCGCAGGCTGTATGGTCACCGATGGCAAGATCAAGCGTACCGACAAGGTGCGCGTCATCCGCGACGGCGTAGTCATCCACACTGGCGAGCTGGAGTCTCTCAAGCGCTTTAAGGACGAAGCCAAGGAGGTGGTCTCAGGTCTCGAGTGTGGTATCAACATCAAGAACTACAACAATATAGAGGTGGGCGACATCATCGAGTCCTTTGAGGAGATTGAGGTACGGCGCAAGCTGTAGTCCCCTACCCTAACAGATAAGCCAAAGTGGCGACTGCTTCTCTCGAGAGGAGCGGTCGCCACTTTTTTTATTCATCGCAGCGTCCAGCGAAGAGGGCATTGCCAGTTACAGCCGAGGGGTAGATTATCTCTTCAAGCGAGGGACGCACCGCCCCTTCCGACAAGAAGGTGCGTAGTCCGATACTCCATAGGAGACTGTTGCATAAAGGCGAATCGCTGTGTTGCTTTCGGGATTCGGCTTCGGTCACATACGGATGTATGCTCCCTTCAGACCTCACCCTCAGCGCCTTGCGCTTCATCCTTTCTGCAAAGTCTAGACAATCTTACAAGCAAGATTGTGAGACAGTTGACTTTTGCAACAGTCTCCACAGAGCCGGCTCAGATGAGTGCTCTGCGTCGTCCCGTAGCGTAGAGAAAAGCTATCTCAATCAGCCCCGATAGGATTACAATCACCACAAAGGCTATCAGCTCCACATGGAGCAGTACCGCCACGAGCGCACCAAGTGCGATGACCGCGAGCGAGAGTAGTTGGTTGATGAAGACCTCTCGATTGCGACCATTGGCAGTGAGGACCAGTTCGATGAAGAATCCCGAGATAAGCCATATCGGGATTAGAGCTGTCATCGGTAAGAAGACCGGTAGGATAAGCTCTTCTATCGGTCCATTGCCCATGATCCAGATAATCGGCTTAGCCATCAGCATCAGAGCCACCATACAGGCGATGCCCATTAGGAGCTCGCCACGCAGTATCTTGCGTATGCGCTCCGTCGTGTAGCTCGTGCTGACAGAGGGAAAGAGAGCCACATTGAGTTGCTTCGTTATGTACATAACCACGCTGACGATCTTCATCGAAAAGTCGTAACCTGTCAGGGAAGTCATACCAAAGAGTGAGCCAATGACTAGGTTTAGCCCGGCCGACTTGACCGTCATCACCAGGTAAGAGAGAAAGAGTGGCGTCGCCTCGCGCAGGAGTGCTAGGCTCTTGCCGAGAGATACTAGATAGAGCGAGAGCTTCTCCCGCCAGATGAGATAGACGAAGGAGACAGCCGCTGAGAGTATGTTGCTCGCAGACGCCAGTAAGACATAGAGCGCCATATCATCAGGGCTGAGCACCCAGAGGATGATAGCTACAGCGAGTAGCACTTTTACCGCAATCTGTATGTAGAGATAGATGCGTGTGCGCTGGATGCCGATGAAGTACCAGTTGGGCATTAGGACACAAGCCACCACCGAGAGGAAGCTCGCCCATAGGAGGCTACGGTATGTAGCCAGGACTTCTACCCACAGGACGATAGGCAGAAAGAGGAGGAAGGATAGCAGGAGCAGATAGAGTCGACTAGAGAGCATCAGCGAGGTGATGTCCGACTTACCCGCGAGGTCACCCTGCTGGTCATAGCGAGCCAGGTAGCGGGTGCCAATCATATCCAAGCCGTAGGTCACAAGCGTGATAAAATAGGCAACAATCGAAAATGCATAGACGTACTCTCCGTACGCCTCAGCACCTACACGATGTATCAGTATCGGATAGATAATCAGATGGAAGGAGGAGTTCAGCACGTTGATTAGTCCGAGAGAGAGGAAGTTCTCAAGGACTAGTCTATTACCTCTGACCATAGACCACAATCTCTGGCAGAGGTGCTTAGGTGCGGAAAGTGGGGGCTGCTTCATCTGACTTAGGATTACAACAAAAAAAGGCTCCGCCTGACGGCTATAGCACGAGAGCAAAGGTACGACCTTCTATCGATACGGCACTATGTCGGGGGAAACGGATTTCCACGTGGAGAATTTGAAATATCCAGGTGGAGAATTTTTATTTTCCACGTGGGGAAGAAAAAATTCCTCGGAGGAATCAAATGAAACTTCGGAGGAAATGAATCACGCCCACGTGGAAAATAAAAAATATCCACGTGGAGATTTGAGATTTCCCACGTGGATATTCGAAAAAAGAGGGTAATTAGAGGTTAGAGGTTAGAAATTAGAGATTAGAGGTTAGAGATTAGAGCAAGACGAGTAACGATGTGTAGAGACGCACGAAAGTGTCTAGTGGGAGGGCGTCCGTTGTGTCAAAGCCATACATGTAGCCCTGTGTAGGGACGCACGGTCGTGCGTCCGTTCCCGTTAAAGGTTACGATGTCCAGTTTGTATGATGACTAGGTTATATGTCTCGCCTTGATACAACGGACGCTCGGCCGAGCGTCCCTACACCCGTTACTCGTCGGCTGGTTCGACAACGGACTCACTCCGACTAGATACTAGCCGTGACTGATTTCTGTAGGGACGCACGATCTGTGCGTCCGTCCCCGTTAAAACCACGATGCTGTAACCTTTGATACAACGGACGCTCGGCCGAGCGTCCCTACAACCGTTACTCGTCGGCAGGTTCGACAACAGACGCTGTAACCTTTGATACAACGGACGCTCGGCCGAGCGTCCCTACACCCGTTACTCGTCGTCAGGTTCGACAACGGACGCTGTAACCTTTGATACAACGGACGCCCTCCGACTAGACACTAGCCGTGCGTCCCTACAACCGTTACTCGCCTTGCTTTTGATAGTTGAATCTACGGATTCTTCAATATCGGTGGTTATTTTCGAGGGAAGTAGTATCTTTGTCTTCATATCAAGTATTCTATATGATTCGCACAATACAATCTCTCCATAAGTACCTACTCATAGCTGTAGCTCTGCTACCACTGATGAGCTTGCCCTCCTGCCAGCGCAAGTCTCTTGTCGAGGATGTCAACGTAGAGAGCGTCCTAATCACAGGACTGCAGATGAGCGACCAGTCTCTACCTGAGCTAGAGAAGACGACCTTCTCCATAGATCATCGTAAGGGATTGATATACAATGCTCGACCACTGCCGAAGGGAACTAAGATTGGTCGGGTCAAGCTACAGATTACAGCCTCGCCCGATGCCCTCCCCAAGGTGTACATCGGGGGCGTGGAGCAGCCCTCTACGTCTGGTCTTGACACGGTCAATATGTCCAAACACGCTGAGGGTGTGCGCATCGTAATGCAGCATCGTAAGAATACGGCCTTGACAAAAGAGTACCAGCTCAAGATAAACATCTATGAACGTGACCCATACACCCACCGCTGGACGGAATCGGCGCACCCTGCTCCAGCAACTGCCACGAGGGATGACCTACTCTTGAGTCGTCTTGTGGACAACGGTCAGGCGTACTACTACTTCGCTCGGACAGCCACTGAGCAACATTTATGGCGTGCCTCTCATAAGTCACCTGAGATATGGCAAGAAGTGACGATAGCGACGAAACTGGACTCGCCTATCATGGACATTGTAGCTCAGGGCGGCAGTGACGCTATCATCTGTCTGCAGAAGAGTGGACAGTGCGTAGTCTACAGTCATGCCAATGGGGGCGACTGGGCGCAGAGCAACGCTTTGCCAGGTAAAGCCTCTCACCTCTTGGGCAACCTATACTACAGGGGTGAGAATAAGCCCCTCATAGCGGTCCAGTCCGCCGACGGCCTGCACTTCAACAGTGAGAGCGGTGTACGCATACCGCAGACCTTCCCCCTAGAGGACAATGCTCGCCTCTCACTTACCATCGAGCATCACCCCGTAGAGCTACTCATCGGTGGTTCCGTCGCTGACACGACAGCTCTTGTCTATAGCACCTCCAACGGACTGGACTGGCTCACCCCGCACGACGCTAAGCGCGTGAGCAAGGTTTGGCCGAGCAAGCTCCCAGGCTGTATGGTCTACGAGCCCCAAGACAAGACAATCCTACTGCTCAAGCCTGCTGCACAGCCTAAGCAAGCGACATCGCCTGCGATGCGAGTCTATGTATCGCTCGACTACGGTACCGTATGGCAGCGTCTGACAGAAGAGTCTATCCTGCCAGCCCTGTACTATGACCCTTCTCAGACGCATCAGCGTGGCTTGGCACTATACCGTGGCGATGATGGGCATATCTATCTCTTTGGCGGACTAAAGGGTGGAGCTCCTACGCTGTGGGTCGGTCAGCCTATTCGCTTTCAGTAGTATCCGATCGCTGACTTTATGCTGACCCGCTCTAGCCTGCTGGCTCCTCTCCTCTTGCTACTCTGCACTGTCTCGCTGACAGCGCAGGAGTACCGCTACGAGGTGGGCGGATATGTGGGGGCAGCTTCCTATCTGGGGGAGGCGAATCGACGCATCCCCTTTGTACCGATTGGCGGAACGGGGGGCGCAGCCTTTCGCTATAATCACAACTTCCGACTAGCATTCTTGGGGGAGTTGGGGTACAGTTACCTGCCATTCGACTGTCGCTATGCCCAGACTGACTACCCACAGGTCAGAAGAGCCGACTTGGCTAGTCGTGGTGCTTCGCACCTGATCTCCCTGGATGGCTGGGTCGAGTACAACTTCGCTCACTACAGCGATAAGTATCGCTACCTGCAGACGCGCTCACTGGTACCCTACATAGGGGCGGGGCTAAGCGTCGGGACTACGCTAGCAGCACGCCATATGGCGGTCCTCCCTGGCGCAGGTATCAAGACCGGTATCAAGTACAAGCTACACAACCGTCTGAACTTGATAGCCGCGCTACAAGGAATCTACTATATCAGTTCGCACCTAGATACTCCGACGGATGAGACCGCTTGGCTCAATAACCCCTACGGGATGCCGGCAGACTGGATTAAGGGGGGCGATGCGCTAATCGGTCTGACGGTGAGTATCACCTATGAATTTGGCAAGCGCAGTGAGCCCTGCCACGGAGCCGACTACGCTAACTGGCAGACACCACGATGATGACACGACAGATACCACAACATATCGCCATAATTATGGATGGCAACGGGCGCTGGGCACAGCGACGAGGTGTGTCGCGAAGCTTCGGTCACAAGCAAGGCGTCGACACACTGGAGACGATCCTCAATGCGGTGGCGGAGCGAGGCATACCCTATCTCACCGTTTACGCCTTCAGTACTGAGAACTGGCAGCGCCCCAAGAGCGAGGTCGACTACATTATGCAGCTTCTCGCCGAGGCTCTCTGTCAGTACACAGATCGCTTCGTACGAGAGGGAGTACGTCTACGAGCCATCGGAGACCTAGACCAGCTCCCGCCTCAAGTCGCTCAGCAGCTCAGAGACGCCATAGAGCAGACGAGAGAGGGTAAGCACATCACCCTTACGATAGCTCTCAGCTACTCCGCCTACACAGAGGTGAGCTACGCAATTCGACAGATAGTTGATGACGTGCAGTCTGGACGCTGTGGCGAGGCGGACTTGCTTCGTCAAGACTTGATAAATGATTACCTTTACACCCGAGATATGCCGATGCCTGACCTGCTCATTCGCACAGGCGGAGAGCAGAGACTATCTAACTTCCTTTTGCTCCAGATGGCGTACACGGAGCTTTACTTCACTGACATATTATGGCCTGACTTTGATGAGACAGCACTAGACAAAGCACTCGAGGACTATGCTTCACGCCAGAGACGCTTTGGCAAGATAGACGAGGATGCATAAACTAATGCTCTCATCTGAATAGATTACGACAGACCTAACGCTACTTAACAGAACAAAGACCTATCAGCCCCTTGCTAATTACAACAATGCAACGATACCACAACATACTCATAGCTCTCATAGCTCTTATGACACCTCTGACGATTTCCTCAGTGCGTGCACAAGAGACCTTGACCAGCTCTGCGGACACCATCTATGCCCCCCAAATTGACTACGCACATCCGGTCACCAAGACCATCGCTGGAGTGACAATCACAGGGGCGCAAGGCTACGACCAAGAGGTCTTGCTAGGATATACAGGTCTCAAAGTGGGCGAGCGCATAGAGATACCAGGCGCAGCAACGACAGCCGTCGTACAGCAGTTCACACGCAATGGGCTATTCGCCAATGCACGCATCCTCGCCACTAAGTATGTGGGCGACAAGGTGTGGCTGGAGGTGCAGCTAGAGCAACACCCTCGGATCGCATCGGTCACCTTCCACAACATCAAGAAGTCTGAGCAGGAAGACCTGGAGACGAAGACGGGACTACGAGAGAGTATGCAGCTCTCACCAAACGTCCTCGATCGCACGGAGCAACTCATCCAAAAGTACTACAACGAGAAGGGGTACAGTGAGATGGAAGTAACCTTCGATCAGGAGCCAGACCTATCTCGTGAGGGCTATGTCAAGCTCGGCATCACCGTGGATAAGAAGTACAAAACGAAAGTAGCAAACATCTACTTCTCAGGAAACAAAGCACTCTCCGACACCGAGCTGCGCAAGGCGATGAAGAAGACAAACGAGACCTTCCGACTCAACCGAGGCAACCTGTGGAACTCTCTCCTCGAGCTCTTCCAGAGCAAGAAGTTCATCCAAGATGCCTATCGGGAGGATCTGCACAACATCCTGAACGCTTACCACAAGGCGGGCTACCGTGATGCAGAGATTCTGTCAGACTCCATCGCCCGCAACCCGAAAAACGACAAGCAAATCGACATTTATATCCGACTAGCCGAGGGGCAACGCTACTATATTAAGGATATCAACTTCGTCGGTAATACGAAGTTCCCCACGCCACTCCTCGAAGCTATGCTAGGAATGCACAAAGGAGACGTCTACGACCAAGATCGACTGACCAAGCGTCTCTATGTCGACGAGGATGCCGTCACCAGTCTTTACTATAACAACGGATATATCTTCTCAGGCATAGATCCAGTAGAGACTTATGTCGAGGGAGACTCGGTCTCTCTAGACCTGCGTATTGTAGAGGGTCCACAAGCTACTATAGACAAGATCATCATCCGAGGCAACCACGACATCTACGAGGAGGTGATTCGTCGGGAGCTATATACCAAGCCAGGAAAGCTCTTTAGCAAGGAGGATATGATGAACTCCTGGATGACCCTCAATCAGCTTGGGCACTTTGATCCAGAGAAGAGCTTCCCCACACCGATACCCAACCAGCAGGATGGTACCGTAGATATTGAGTACTCCCTACAGCGACGCAACAACGACAAGTTTGAGCTCTCCTTCGGCTGGTCTCAGGCCGGCATCATCGGACGCGCCGGTGTCAACTTCACCAACTTCTCTATCTACAACCTCTTCCACCCGAAGGCTTACCGAGGACTCATCCCACAGGGAGACGGGCAGACGCTCTCCTTCAATGCGATGAGTAATGGTCGCTACTATCACTCCTTCAGTCTACAATTCTCCGATCCTTGGTTTGGAGGCAAGCGTCCGAACTTCTTCTCCGCCTCGCTCTTTTACTCCATGCAGACCGCTATCGATACCCGCTACTACAACAACCGTACTCAAGGAATGGGCTACTATCCTGGATACTACGGTGGATACGGCGGTTATGGCGGATACGGTGGCTACGGCTATGGTGGGTACGGTGGCTATGGTTATGGCTACGATGGTGGCTATAGACAGTCGCTGATGGAGAACTCCTACAACCCCAATCAGTCAATGCACATCTTCGGAGCGGCCATCGGCTTCGGTAAGCGTCTCAACTGGCCAGACAACTGGTTTAGTATCAACGCTACGCTCAACTACAGCCACTACTACCTTCGTGACTGGGTTTATGAGACCTTTCAGGGTTTCCACAATGGGCACGCCAATGATATCAGTCTCACGCTGGCACTCTCTCGCAACTCGATTGATAACCCAATCTATACTCGTCGAGGATCCTCCTTTACCCTCTCGGTCAGTGCCACGCCTCCTTACTCACTGTGGGATGGCATCGACTACAGCAATCCTAACCTTAAGGCGAGCGACCGGTACCGCTTCGTCGAGTATCACAAGTGGAAGTTCTCTGGCAAGGTCTTCACACCGCTCATGAACCCTGCTACAGTCAAGTACACGCCCGTCCTAATGAGTCGTCTTGATGCGGGCTTCATCGGGCACTACACGCCGTTCAAGCGATCACCTTTCGGTACTTACTACATGGGTGGAGACAATATGAGTGGTTACGTCGGCAACTTCCTCAATGAGACCGTCCCGCTACGTGGTTACAGCAACGGTTCGATAGCTGGTGGCAACTACGACTACGCCTACGCTTATATGCGTATGATGGCTGAGCTACGTGTGCCGATTCTCTTTGAGGGGCAGTACAACGTATGGGCAGTCGCCTTCCTCGAGGCGGGTAATGCGTGGCGAGACATCAGCAGCTTTAACGCATTCAATCTCAAGCGCTCGGCCGGTGTCGGCTTCCGTATCACGCTACCCTTCCTAGGTATGCTCGGACTGGACTGGGGCTACGGCTTTGACAAGCCAGACGGCTCCTCACAGCGTGGCGGTAGCAACATACATATCGTCATGGGTCAGGAGTTTTAGCCCCCTTAGCGTATGAGTGCGAGGCTTGCCCAACTTAAACAAATAAGTACCCAAGCCATCTATATACACTAGTACAGACCTTCTAAACATCTATATTATGAGAAAGCATCTATATCTCCTCACACTCCTCCTAGCCCTTACACTAGGAGCATCAGCACAGAAGTTTGCCCTTGTGGATATGCAGTATATCCTCAAGAACATCCCCAACTATGAGATGATGAATGAGCAGCTTGAGACTGTCTCCAAGCGTTGGCAGCAGGAAGTCAAGACTCTCCAAGACAAGGCTGAGACGCTCTACAAGAAGTATCAGAGCGACCTCGTCTTCCTCACCGCCGAGCAAAAGCGTCAGCGCGAAGAGGAGATAGTTAAGACAGAACAGCAGGCCACTGAGCTACAGGGCAAATACTTCGGTCCCGAGGGCGAGCTCTTCGATCGTCGCTCTAAGATGATTAAGCCCCTACAGGACGAGATATGGCAAGCCATCAAGGAGATTGCCTCTCAGAGCGGTTTCCAGCTGGTCTTAGACCGATCCACCGCGGGTATCGTCTTTGCCAATCCATCTATCGACATCAGTGACCAGGTTCTAGAGAAGCTAGGCTACGGTCGCATGCGATAATCTACACAAGCATAATCAACTATTTTAAAAAGATAACAATGAAAACAAAGAATCTGTTTCTAACCCTACTCCTACTCTTGCTACCTGTCGTAGCTACGGCTCAGCAGAAGATAGCAGTCGTCAACTCACAGGAGCTCCTCACCGCTATGCCTGATATGAAGGTCGCTCAGGACCGTCTCCAGGAGCTTGACAAGAAGTACACCGCAGAGATGCAGACGATGAACGACGAGTATCAGAAGAAGCTCGAACTCTATATGAAGGACAAGGATGGACTCTCCGAGGCACTCCTCAAGAGCCGTGAGCAAGAACTCGCTGACCTACAGAACCGCATCCAGCGCTCCTATCAGGCTATGCAGCAGGATATGGAGAAGCAGCAGGGCACCCTCATGGCACCCATCCAGCAGAAGATTGTAGAGGCAATCAAGAAGGTCGGTGATGCAGGTGGCTACACCTACGTCATGGAGGCTACGATGATGCTCTACTCTGGTCCATCAGCTGTAGACATCACAGCTCAGGTTAAGAAGCAACTAGGACTCTAGTCCCCACAGAGGAGCCAGCTATCACACGTGGCTCCTATCACTAGGCTGGGTTCCTAAGAGGACTCCCGCACATCAGACAGCCCCATCTCTGACACAGTCGGAGGTGGGGCTGTCGCATTGTACCCTGAGAATTGTCGTCACGGCATCTCGTAGAGACTGTTGCATAAAGGCGAATCGCTGTGTTGCTTTCGGGATTCGCTTTTATGCAACGGTCTTCAATACGGAGTCTGTACGGATCGTGTGCTCTCCCACGAAGTCATCCTTCGCTGGGTGGTCAGACCTTGGTTCCTTAAAAGTAAAATGAGCATGCTGACTGATAGTCAACACGCTCACTTCATTTGTTAGCATCGGGAGACAATAAGGCACCCCCCTACGCTATTCGTTTGTCCCAGGTCTCTGCGATCTGTCAGACTAGCATCTTACTCAAAGGGGAAGCTCTTGATGAGTGCCTCGGCCTTATTCATCTGCTCGTACATGACGACGTCATCCTCAACGCGAGGACATACCTTGCGGAAGCTAGCGAGGAAGCCCTCAAGACGCTCCGAGGTCTTCATAGGACGACGGAACTCGATAGCCTGAGCGGCATTTAGTAGCTCGATACCGAAGAGACGATAGAGGTTTGCGATGAGAGGCATGAGCTTCGTTGCTGCGTTGGCTCCCATAGAGACGTGGTCCTCCTGACCATTGCTGGAGACAATGCTGTCACTAGCTGCTGAGTGGCAGTACATCTTGTTTTGGCTGACCATAGCAGCAGCGGCATACTGCGGTATCATGAAGCCACTGTTGAGACCAGGATTGGCAACGAGGAACTCAGGCAGGTCACGTAGCCCGAGGATGAGCTGAGCGACACGACGCTCCGAGATATTGCCTAGCTCAGCGAGAGCTATAGCGAGGAAGTCGTAGACAATCGCAAGAGGCTGCCCGTGGAAGTTACCGCCTGAGACGACCATATCGTCATCGGGGAAGACCGTGGGATTGTCAGTAACTGAGTTGATCTCAGTCTCTACGACACTACGCACGTAAGCGATGGCGTCACGCGAAGCTCCGTGTACTTGGGGGACGCAGCGGAAGCTGTAGGGGTCCTGTACCTGGGGCTTGGGCTTAGCAATCATCTCACTACCCTTGAGTAGCTCGCGCATATGGGCAGCGACTTGTATCTGTCCCTGGTGTGGGCGGATCTGATGCAGACGATCATCGTAAGGAGCGTCCAGACCTGCGAACGCCTCTAGCGAGAGAGCTGCACACCAGTCTGCTGCTAGCTCGAGACGCTCTGCCTGTATGAGTGCATAGACACCGTGTGAACTCATGAACTGAGTACCATTGAGCAGAGCTAGACCCTCTTTGCTCTTGAGCTTGATGGGCTCCCAGCCAAACTTAGCGAGGACCTCGCAGGAGGGGAGCTTCTCTCCCTTGTAGCGTACCTCGCCATAGCCGATGAGCGGTAGGAAGAGGTTGGCTAGAGGAGCCAAGTCACCTGATGCGCCTAGTGAGCCGCGGTCATATACGACGGGTAGGACGTCCGCATTGAGCATGTCGACGATACGCTGTACGGTCTCGACCTGGACACCACTATTTCCAATCTGCAGGGCATGAGCCTTCAGGAGGAGCATAAGACGAATGATGGGCTCTGCGACCTCGTCACCACAGCTGCAAGCGTGGCTCTTGACGATGTTCTCCTGAAGCTTCGTGAGCTGGTCAGGGGAGATGGTGCGGTTACAGAGCGAGCCGAAGCCCGTTGTGACACCGTAGATAGGCTTGTCGACCTCCTCGACCTTGCGGTCTAGATAGTTCCGACAATGCTCGATGCGCTGGATAGCCTCAGGTGAGAGGGTGAGCTCAAAATGATTCTCTAGATACTCTCGGCATAGCCCGATGGTGAGCTGCTCGCTACCGATGGCGAATGTTTTACGTGCTGACATATTTCTCTACTTACAAGCTTCCTTAGTGTACTCTATGACCTTAGCCTCACGCTCGATGACCTCGCGCTCGAGACGGTCTGCCTCAGCGGTCATATCGGCAACGTACTGCTCGTCCTTGATGGATGTGAGGTTGATGCGGACGTTAAAGAGAGCACCGATGATAGCATTGCGTGCAGACATCATAGCTACACAGCCATCGGTGACGGCGTTTTGGTTACCATTGGCGACGACCTCCTCGATATCGCTGAGCAGGCTGTAGACACGGCGAGCGACCTCCATGGGGACGTTAGCAGCAATCTTGGTAGCCTCTTGAATTTGGGCGGAGCGTGCAGCCTTCTCTTCTTCGGTATCTTTGGGCATCTGGAACGCTGCAAAGACGACGTTGTATGCCTCGCTATCACGATCTACGTCGAGGACCAACTGCTGACGAATCTTCTGGACACGCTCGACGAGTTGCTTCATCTGCTCCTCGACCTCGGCATACTTTTTCTTGCCAATAGTGAGTCCTGCGACCATCTCAGTAAGTGCAGCTGAGATAGCACCGCTGAGTGCTGAGATGCTACCTCCTCCAGGTACAGGATCCTTGCCTGCGGTGACGTCAAGGAGCCCCTTGACGGTCAAGTCTGTTAGACTATTATTCATAGATTGTTTGAGATTGTTTATTTGTTAATTAGTTCGGATGCGACTAGTCTTGCTAGAAGACTAAACGCTGGGCGCGGGCGTCACCAGTTTGTTTTCGTAGACGGTACCCGCCTTAATGGTGGCTCGTACGAGGTTGACACCAAAGTGGTAAGAGAGGAACTTGTACGAGGGGAAGCGTAGGAGAGCTAGGTCACCCGCCTTGCCGACCTCGATGCTTCCTATCTGGTCTGCACGGCCGATGGCGGCAGCACCATTGAGCGTAAGTGCTGTGACGGCCTCCTCGACGGTCATACCCATATAGATGGTCGCTAGAGCGAACATCAGCGGAATGGAGGAGCTGAAGCAGCTCCCTGGATTGAGGTCGGAAGCGACAGCTACGGCACAGCCTGCATCAATCATACGACGTGCGGGCGCATACTCCTCGCCGAGACTGAAGGCGGTACAGGGGAGGCATGTTGCCACGGTGTCACTCTGAGCCAAAGCCTTGATACCGGCGTCTGAGATTTGTAGAAGGTGATCCGCAGAGAGACATCCTAGCTCGGCTGCTAGCTCAGCACCACCGAAAGAGACAATCTCGTCGGCGTGCATCTTAACTTTGAGCCCTAGCTCCTTAGCACGAGTCAAGAGGATGCGTGTCTGCTCATGGTCGAAGACGCCCTTCTCTGTAAAGATATCGCAGCACTCAGCCAAGCCTCGCTCTACGACTACTGGCATAACCGTGTCACAGAGGTAGTGGATGAAGTCTGTGGAGCGACCCTTGTACTCGGGCGGGGTGTCGTGCGCTCCCATGAAGGTGGGGTAAAGGTCTATCGGGTGTTGCTCCTGTAGCGTCCGGATAACCTCCAGTTGCTTAATCTCGGTGTCCAGTTCCATACCGTAGCCACTCTTAGCCTCGACGGTGGTGACACCCATTGATAGCATGGCATCTAGATGTGCAGAGGCTCGCTGGGTAAGCTCCTCAGCCGTTGCACCACGGGTCGCCTTCATCGTATTGGCTATGCCACCGCCACGCTCCATAATGCTCATATAGCTGTCGCCAGCTAGTCGCCACTGGAACTCGTCCTCACGGTAGCCCCCGAAGATGAGGTGGGTGTGACTATCGACGAAGCCTGGCAAGACGCATCCGCCCTGAGCGTCATAAGCGACGCAGTCGGTGTGGTCTACTTGCTCAGCTTCTTGCATGGTTCCGACGAAAGCTATCTTGCCCTGTCGGACGATGATGGCGGCTGGTCCCTCGATGACTCCGAGCTGACGCATCGCCTCAGCACCGTGCTGTGCGGTAGAGCCTGGACGGGTCACAATTTGACCAATATTGTATAGATAGAGATTGGACATTAGATTTTAGAAGTTAGAGGTTAGAGAGTAGAGTTTCTAGGCTTTGTAGGTACACTAGTGTCCCTAGTGATACTAGTTGTACTGGGTAGACTAGCTATCCTAGAGACTCTACTCTCTAATTGGTAAAACGTTCTCTTTGAACTACTCCATCATGCGGAGCTCCAGGATCTGTGTCTCGCAGAAGTTCTCGATGCCGAGGTAGTACTCAGCGCAGTCGATGAGAGCCTTCATAGGTACGAGACCGATGACCTCAGCACCAACGATCTCGACACCGTAGCGACGAGCCTCCATACGTACCATCTCGTGAGCACGATAGACGGCTGTCTTGGTGTAGTCGGTGAGGTTCATAGAGACCTGTACGATGTGTCTATCAGTTAGCTCTACTCCCATAGCCTTGCAGAAGCGTAGACCGCCACCAATGTGACGTACCTTCTTAGCAATTGCATCAGCGATAGAGAGGTCAGAGGTGTTGAGGTTGACATTGTAAGCAACGAGTGGCATACGAGCACCGACAGCTACGACGCCTGCTGTGGGGTGGATGTCTGCTGGACCGAAGTCGGGGTGCCACTCATCCTCGTGAATCTTCTCAGCCATACCCTCGAACTGTCCCTTGCGAATCTTAGCGAGATTCTCACGATGAGGAGCTGAAGCACTCTTCTCATAGAGGAAGACGGGTACACCGATGCGCTCGCCTATCTCCTTACCAACTTCCTTAGAAAGCTCGATAGCCTCCTCCATCTCCATATTGCGGATGGGGATAAAGGGGATAACGTCTACAGCTCCCATACGTGGGTGCTGCCCCTCATGCTTGGTCATGTCGATTACCTTGACAGCAATCTCGACAGCCTCGAGGACAGACTTACGGACAGCCTCGGGCTCTCCCATGACGGTCACGACGCAGCGGTTGTGGTCCTCGTCATTGCTGTAGTCTAGGAGCTTGACACCCTCGGTTGCTCTAAAGGGTTGTACGATCTGCTCAATCTTTGCTTTGTCACGTCCCTCGCTAAAGTTGGGGACACACTCTACGATCTTTGTCTGAATAGCCATTGTATTACTTATATATAGTGTTATATTTTTTGATGTCCTAACAAGCCTTTTCGAGAAGCTCTTCTCAAACGTCCCGCTAAGTTACTGATTATTTGCAGGCCAATCAAGCACTTTCGGATGAAGTTTGAGCAAGCATCGTCTATTAGTTCTTATAGTAAGTTCGCTTGATGCGTGGTGAGAGCTTGGAAATGACTTCGTACGGTATGGTGCCGATGCGCTCTGCGAGGTCACTCACCTGTAAGCCTGGTACACCAAAGATGATCACTTCATCGCCCTCTGCGACATTACCGTTGAGAGCTGTGAGATCAACCATGCAAGTATCCATACAGACGTTACCCACGATCGGACAGAGCGTGTCGTGAATCATGACACTCCCGACGCCACAGCTGAAGCGCCTATCATAGCCGTCGGCATAGCCAATCGGGATGATACCAATCTGCCCGCCAGGAGCGACCTGCCCCCGTCGTCCATAGCCGACCGTCTCTCCGTCAGGGATTGTCTTAATCTGTAAGAGCGTCGTGCGTAGCTTAGCGACAGGCTCGAGGGTGAGACTACCCGTAGCACTGATACCATAGAGGCCTACTCCTAGACGAGCCATATCGTAGTGATGATGGTTGTATCGCTCGATGCCCGCTGTGTTTTGGACATGTCGTAGAGGACGATAAGAAAGCTGGCTCGTAAGGTAGTCAGCACCCTCATCATAGAGGGCAAACTGTCGCTCCGTAAAGTCGTTCATCGTCGGCTCATCGGCAGCCGCCAAGTGCGTAAAGATGCTCTGCACCCGTATCAACGGCTCCACCTCATGCAGTGTCTGAGCAAGGTGCTCTAGAGTTGCTCTGTCTGGCGTGAAGCCAGTACGGTGCATACCTGTGTCTAGCTCGATATGAACGGGGTAATGGCTCAGCCCCTGACGCTCCACGTGCCGGGCAAACTCTCGGAGGATGCGCTCGTTGTAAATCTCAGGCTCTAGACGACTCTGCGTCATCACCTCAAAGGCTTCTACCTCGGGGTTCATCACGATAATCGGAAGAAGGATTCCTTTGCTGCGTAGTTCCTTGCCCTCATCCGCTAGTGCCACCGCCAGAGCTGCGAGGTCTTGCTGCTCCAGAGCCTTGGCCAGCTCGTAAGCTCCGATACCGTAACCCTGTGCCTTGGCCATAACGATGATACGTGTCTCAGGTGAGAGGAGCGCTTTGTAGCTCTTCAAGTTGCTCACCAAAGCCTCTAGGTCTATCTCTAGTGTGGTCTCGTGTACCTGCTTGGCTAGATGCTGTACGATACGCTCGAACTGGAACTGTCTGGCTCCTTTGACCAGAATCTCCGCCTGGCTGATGGTGCCGAGCAGGTCATCGGCCAGGAGTTGGTCGGTCGTCTCGTAGAAGGCGGTCTTCCCTCCCCCACTCCTCTGGAAGTAGTCCTGATAGTTGCACAGCTCCCGTCCCACACCGATGAAGAGCGTGTGCGGATACTGCGCAATCATCTCGCCCACCTGCTTGTAAAGGTCTCGTGGGAGCTGGGCACTTTGCAGGATATCGGATAGAATGATGACTGCCTGCTGGTGGGAAGTGGCGGTGCGCTGCTTCTGAAAGTCGAGCGCGATGCGTAGCGAATTGATGTCGTTATTGTACGCATCGTTGATTAGTCGGTTACCCGCCTGCCCCTCCTTGACCTCCAGTCTCATCTCGATTGCCTCCAGAGTTGCAAAGCGGGCCAGCACCGCCTGTCGCTGAGCCGTGGTGAGTGGCAGGAGGCCAATGAGACAGAGACAGTGTGTAGCGTTTTGTATAGAGGCTTGATCCGCAAAGGGAATGGTCACCGTGCTGCTCTCGTCTGCATGCTGAGCAGTAATGGTTGTAGTTCCGTCCCCTGGGCTCGTATAGGAGACGTGGTAGTAAGCTTTGCCTGGTGTAAGGCTCCAGCCGATTGCCTTGTCCGAGAGTCCCAAGTTGTCGATGCCTCGCTGTATCTCATCGCTGTCGGCATCGTAGACAAAGTGGTCGGCATCGACAAAGAGCTGGAGCTTCTCCTCGATTTTCTGGTTGAGCGAGACAAAGTTCTCTTGATGCGCCGCCCCAATGTTGGTCAAGATACCGAGCGTCGGTCGTATGATACGCTGGAGACGCAGCATCTCCATCGGCATCGAGATCCCCGCCTCAAAGATAGCGAGCGTATGCTCCTCCTCCATATTAAGTATCGAGAGCGGGACACCTAGCTGCGAGTTGTAGCTCTTTGGTGAGCGCACGATGCGATAGCAACCTGAGAGGAGGTGGTAGAGAAACTCCTTGACGACCGTCTTGCCGTTGCTCCCCGTGATGCCGACGACTGGGTAGTCGTAGCGCATACGCCAGTGACTAGCGATCTGCTGTAGCGCGCGGAGCGTCTCCTGCACCTGTACGATATTAGCATCAGGGTAGCGCTCCACATAGGGTTCGATCGGCTCGCAAATGAAGAAAGCTCGCACCCCATGCTCATAGAGCTGAGGAATGTACTTATGTCCGTCACCAGAGGCGGTACGCATAGCGAAGAAGAGGCTATCGTTCGGGGAGGAGAGTTTACGACTATCCGTTAAGATATGTCGTATCGGACGCTCATCGACGAGATGCGTCTGTATAGGACGAAGGTAATCAAGGATGTTTTGCAGTGTAGACATTATAGTATTGTAGTAGGAGGTCTTAACAATTCGACGATGGAGGCTGTGCAGAGCTTCTCGCCATATTGCTCACGGCAGTGCGCTATGCGCTCAGCTATCTGAGCCTGCAGTCGCTCCGCTCCGTGTGGCGTCTTGGGACGATGCTGTGAGAGTTTGCGGAGACGCTGGGCCGACTGACGCATCTCCAGCTCGCGCGCCTCTTGGCTTGCCCAGTAGGCGACGAAGTGCTCTGCGATGTAAGCGATAGCTTCTTCAGACGGATGCGTCAAGTCACTAGCGTAGAAGCGGTAGTCCCGTAGCTCATCATGTAGGATTTCATAAGCGGGGAAGTAGTGACAGGCGGGTAACTTTCGGCAGAGCGTGTCACAGAGGAGACGTAGCTTACTCTTCGACAGGTTACTCTCCGCCAAGCCGTCCTGTAGGTAGCGCACGGGGCTAACCGTGAGTACTACCTGCAACGGATGCTTTGCGAGGAGCCGTGAGAGCGTCGCGAGCATACGCTCTTGCAATAGGTCAAGGGGGAGGTCCCGTCTGTCGAAGAGACGAGCTGGCAGTTGCTGGCAGTTTGCCACGGCACGGCCACCCTCTGCCAAGTAATAAACCTGCGTAGTGCCGAGCGTTATCCAGAGCCAGTCCGCCTCGGCGAGTCGATTGTGAGCCGTATGCCAGAGCTGGGCGGTCGCCTCATGCGCCTCCTCGAGACTCTCGCCATAGATCGCACTATGGTGGCGCAGACTGTAGTAGAGTCCGTCGCGCTCTATAATATAAGGAGTGTAGTCGGGTCGGTGCTGCTCATCGAGGAGCAGGTCCTCCAGCGTGTCGCAGATACTGATGGGGTTGTAAAGGGTACCGTAAGGGTTAACCAGTACGTCATACCCTAGATGTCTCACATGCTCGCCTATATGCTCACTAAAGCAGGAGCCAAGAGTCAAGATACGATCCCCGTAGCGCCCCGCTATAGCTGTCGGCAGAGGAGCTATCTCAATCGGTGTGAACCACTGTATGGATGGAGAGGTGAGCATCTAGAGAATTGTCAAGGCGCAGAGCCACTACAAAGGTACAAAAAAGCGGGTAGCACTCGTCTGAGTACTACCCGCAGGCCGTTGTGCCAGAGAGCGTCGGTGTACCACCAAACCAGATGAGTGACCGACCACTCACCCTCTCGCCACCACTAGAAGCGAGCCACTATTCCCACCGAATAGTCTCTCGTGTTCACATCGGCCAATGATGAGGGAATCGTGCTAAACAGACTAACACGTCCGAAGAGTCCGAAGTAGCCGTACCCAATCTCACCTCGTAAGTCTAGTCCGAAGGGACGCACATTGAGATCATTGTCCACGAGCGTGCTGACACGCTCATCGAGTGAGCGAGTGCGAGACTTTTGCAGGCAGACAATCTTAGGGACCACAGCCAGCGAACTCCAGGCGTTCGTCTCGCCCCAGGAGAGTGAGAGACCTACGGGTATCTCAATGGAGAGGATATCCAGTTGCGTCCGTGCATAGCCCACACCCGTAGGCTCCTGCTTGAAGGTAGTCAGTCCCTCATCGTCACGCTGTAGCGCATACTTCTTGTCAAAGGCGAAGGTACTCCTCACGAACGATGTACCTACATTGAATGCCCACGGGCTACGACCAATCTGAAGAATACCGTAAACTCCAAATTCGTAGCGCATAGAGCCCCAGAAGCGTTGCTTGCCACTCCAGTCGGGTGCGGTGAAAAGGTTCCAGCCAAGGGAACCGACGAAGTGATAAGAGACATCCCCCACCAGAGTCTTGTAGACGATTGCTTTGCCATCTTGCTTGTGTACAGCACTGACACGAGAGCGGTTCCACGCTGACTGGCGACCACCCCTCGTCCATACCTTATCTATATAGAGTGGCACGTTTTGCTCCTGACCTTCTGGAAGTCGGTGCGCCACCTCTATCTGACTATCCTTCTCCCCGCGCATCACATAGACCGTGCGGTCGGCGAGGTCGATCGTATCGCATGTTGCCACCGTCTGCCCCGTTGCTCCTAGCGTAGAGAGTAGTAGAGTGACCAGTGCAAATAAGGGTAATGTATAAACTCTTGAGTACATAGTGACGATACGATTAGAAAGTGATACTGAGTCCAGCCGTGAGGAGTCCCTTGTTATTGTACCCGCTCATAGCGTCTTTGACGAGGAGTAGCGACTGAGGCGTGTAGTGCACGTATAGTCCGATAGGTCTAAAGTCTACAAATGCGCCATAAGTCATCGACAGCGGAGGCGTCGCCTCTGTCGTGGTGCGCTCCTTATGACGGTCACCATACTGCTTGTGCATCACATACTCCTTGTACTTAATCTGAGGGATTACCTCGATACCGACACGCATACGACTATTCATCATCGGGCGCATCCCCAGCGTAATCGGGAGCGATATGTATCGTGTCACCAGCTTGCTCTGGCGTAGCCCCATCGTCGTCTCGTCGTAGTGGCTCTGGTGCAGCTCGTTGCGCTCCCGACTAGGCGTGAAGTAATAGCCATCACGCAGACTGTAACTGCGTCCCTCCAGGGCAAAGTCAAAGCCGACGAAGTAGCGTCCCTTGATATAGTACCTATACCCTATCGGAGCTACCATATAGTGGTTGAAGCAGGGAGTCGCAGCGTGCGCGAAAGCATCGCCCAGCATCATCGTCGAGCCGAAGTAGAGCTTCGGGAAGAGCCGTATCGTACCCCAGCGAAAGCTGTTGTCATCGTAGAGTCCAAATGTACCCCCCAGTCCCGAGAGTACCTGACGTAACTCACGCTCCATTGAAAATGCTGTCGTCTCCATGCGACGCACGCGGTGCCGCTCGTTGTAGTCGACAAGGGTCACGTCCGTCTGATCCTTACTAGACTCTATAATGACTTTGTAATCATCCCGCTCGATGATTGTATCTGGAGCAAGAGTCGTCGCTGAGGGGGTAGCCTCTAGCCAGCTTGTAGCGAGCAGGAGGAGTAAGCCCGAGAGCAGACATCCGCGTAGCGAAGCGTGTAAGTGGTACTGCATAGGTTGTTGAGATATGATGTAACTAACGCAATGTGCGTCTTGACCACAAAGTTAGAAAAATATGGCTAACCTACAAGCGCTCCCGCAGGGCTGACGCATTATAATGAGACTGTCGCAAAAGTCAACAGTCTCACAATGTGTCCCCCCCTGCCTTCTAATTTCTAACTTCTAATCTCTAACCTCAAATCTCTAATTACCCTCCTTTCTCGAATATCCACGTGGGAAATCTCAAATCTCCACGTGGATATTTTTTATTTTCCACGTGGGCGTCATTCAATTCCTCCGAAGTTTCATTTGATTCCTCCGAAGAATTTTTTCTTCCCCACGTGGAAAATAAAAATTCTCCACCTGGATATTTCGAAATATCCACGTGGAGAATCCGTTTCCCCCGACATAGTGCCGTGTTGATATGTAGTCGAGGCTAAATTATTGTAGCGACTCAGCGTTGCATTTCTTAATTGAATATACGGAAGCCATGTGTAGAGTCTCTAGACTACTGCGGAAAGCGCACGGCAACGCTAGAGAGGAGCGCAAAAGCGCAAGAACCAGAGTCGTCACCACGAGGCTCTCTAGGCAGTCTATCGACTAAGCGAGCAGGCAAGCTCACCGAGAGTTCATCGTCACCACTGGTTCCAGTGGATTACCTCGTCGGGATGCTTGCGCTTCTTCTCTCGTGTCGGTTGCTCAGAGTAGCCGAGGAGGATGTCTAGGACCACCTGACGACTGCTCGGTATGCCCAGCTCCTTGCGCAGGGCTACATCGTTAATCCAGCCGAGGATGCAGCTCCCGACGCCCTCCGCCTGAGCTGCGAGGACGATATGTGCCACGAGGATACCTAAGTCTATCGGACGGTAATCCACGCCCATCACACGGCTCCCCATCCGCGCTATCCAGCGCCCTCTCTCTGCCACAATCAGTAGATGCACAGGAGCCTCCAGGGCAAACTTATTCATCTTGGTGACGCCCTTGATAACCGCCGGGCCTACTCGCCGTACAGCTTCCGGCTCGGCAACAGCCACGATGCTCCAGGGCTGCTGATTGGTCGCAGAGGGTGCCAGCAGGGCGTTGTTCAGAATACGATCCAGCACCTCTTGTGGCACAGGGCGATCGGCAAACCTCCGATCACTCTGACGCTCCCGGTAGAGAGCATATAGGTCTTCTGCTTTCATAGCTACATAGGGGGCTAGTCAAACGAACGGAGACGAGCGATATACTTGCCCAAGATATCAAACTCTAGGTTGACAACGCTCCCTACTGTAAAGTATTTGAAGTTCGTATGTTCTAGCGTATATGGGATGATTGCTACCTCGAATGAGCACTCCTGCGAATTGCAGACGGTAAGGCTCACACCATTGACCGTCACGGAGCCCTTCTCGACTGTCATATAGCCCTGGCGCATCATCTCACGGTCCACCTCATAGGCAAAGGTGAAGTAGTGACTTCCGTCCATCTCTCGGACAGCCGTACAGCGAGCCGTCTGATCCACATGCCCCTGCACGATGTGACCATCCAGACGACCGCCGAGCATCATACTGCGCTCTACATTGACATAATCGCCTACCTGTAGGAGTCCCAAGTTGCTACGGTCGAGTGTCTCCTGGACAGCGGTCACCGTGTAGCCACCCTCCTCAAGCGAGACGACGGTCAGGCAGACGCCGTTGTGTGCGATACTCTGATCTATCTGCAACTCTCCGGCAAAGCTACAGGCGAGTGTGATGTGCAGGTTGCTGCCCTCGCGGGTGAGGCGGCGCACCTGCGCCATACCTTCTACTATTCCACTAAACATATCTATTTGGTTTGCTCTTATTGACTTGTTACTCCGCAAAGATACGAAATCATTACTGTCCCTGCGCAATCGTATATAAAGAGACTGTTGCAAAAGTCAACAGGATCACAATCTGGCTTGCAAGATTGTCCAGACTTTGCAGAAAGGATGAAGCGCAAGGCACTGAGGGTGAGGTCTGAAACTCACATACATCCGTATGTGACCGAAGCCGAATCCCGAAAGCAACACAGCGATGCGCCTTTATGCAACAGTCTCATAAAGAGATTGCCTTCCGACAATCCATAAGAAAGGAGCGTGATAAGGCACTATATCCTTACCACGCTCCTAGCTATCTAACGGGTGGGCTGTGCGTACCTAGTCTATCTAGTGACGCTAGCCCCTGATGAGACCGTCTCTAATCTGAGACGATGGTCTCGCTACAGCTGCCTCTACTTGGTGATGTACTGTGTGAAAGTACCCGTCGCCGTCTGCATTACGACAACATACTGACCAGCAGACAGCGTAGAGAGATCTACGACGCGTCCTGGCTGATCGATCTGCATCACGTTAGTACCATCGACGGTTAGGACACGGAGCGTCAGCACCTCAGCACTATTCTCCAGATAGAGCTGAGCCGTAGCGTCGAGCTGCGTAGGATAAGCGATTGGCTCGAGAGCACGCTCTACCTCGCTGACGCCTACAGGAGCGTAAGCACCACCATTCTCGTAGACGACCTCTACTGTGTAGCTGTCGGTCGTACTACCCGTGGGGTCTTGATAATCGTTGGATGTGAGTCCCTCGGCGATGACCTTGCCATTCTTGAGGAGCTTGTAGCTCTTGACCTTGGGGAAGGGTACGGGTACCTTACCCTTGGCAAAGCAGTCGAAATCCTTAAGCTTCTCTACACGATCAGAAGGCGCGAATACGAAGCGCATTGCGTGATACTCGTCAGGCGCTGTGGAGCCTCTGTACTTGCTCTCGGGAAGTGGGACCATCATCTGGTTGATTAGAATGAAGCCATCTAGGTAAGGACGTATTTCATCGTTGGTACCCTTGACACAGACGACGCCCGCGGGGTTGTCCTTGTTTGTGATACCACAGCCGATGAAGAGGTCATTCATAGGATTTATCTTGAAGGGCTTGTCCAGAACTACTGTGACCCACTCACCGGGCTTCCAGTCTTCTGGGACATTGAAGAACTGCTCATACGTCACACCAGCCATACCACCCAGCATGTCATTACGCTCAGCACCATTACGTACAATGATCGTATAGCGCTGCGCTTTCTCAGGCTCGGGGAGGTTAAGGAGCGTGTCGGGGATGAGTCGTACCGCATAGAGCGTCGGACTATCCTCTCCTACGAAGCGATCACTGGCGATACGTACCGTCAGGTTGTAGCGAGTGGGCGTAGAGTAACGGTAACTAGTGAACTCTGCCTTGGGATGCTCGTAGGAGATGAACTCCATCTTCTCGGGATCGGGATAGCCAAAGAGAGAGACCTCCTGCAGGTTGGCAGGCTCACTCCAAGTGACGAAGACACCATTGCTACTAGCCTTAGGAGTAGCTGTCATGTTACGTACAGCATTGCCCCAGTAGGCACCCTGCTCGATGAGGTCAGACTTGCCAGAGGTGCGCTCTGCATCTTCAGCGTTTTCATCCTCAGACGTTGCCTGAGTGCCGTAGTCATAGCGTACCTGTACTCCGTAAACGACAGAGCCCTCACGAGACGAGTCTCCAAGAGCGACCTGACGGGTCTCGGTGTACTTGTTCTCTGTAATCTCTGTGACAAAGGCTCCATTGCGATAGATGCGATAGAAGACCTTCCACTCAGCAGGGATCGTGCTCTTGTCGATAGCGGCCCAAGAGAGGTTGACATCCGTATTGGATACCTGCACCTTGAGGTCAGACACGGGCTGTAGTGGCTTGAGACCATTGCGCCATGTACCCTCTAGACGACGAGCCTGTCCACCCTCCTTTGGATCGAGGTAGATGTCCATTCGGTCGATTGAGTCACCCTTGGCAAAGTGATCCCAGTGGAACTTGAGACGTCCGTAGAAGTCATCACCCTCTGTACGACCACCCGTGAGAGTACCTACGACTAGGTGCTCAGCACTGAAGAGCGAAGAGCCTGATGAACCGCCCTCGGTAGCTCCCTGTGTGTAGTGAAACTCGAAGTGAGCATTCTTCTCTCCTGCCTCGCCATCTCCCGTATCCCAGGTGCTTAGACGGATAGGGCCGTTGGCAATGGAAATCTTCTTTGCATCGCCCATCGGGTGGTGTATGCCTACGACTGGCGTCTTGGGAAGTACGGACCAGCGGTCCCAACCGTTGTAATAGACGCGATAACTCTCAGGAACCTCCGTCTTTGCCTCAAGGAGTAGACCATCGCTCATACCTAGGAAGGGGAGGAACGTACGTACTTGACAGCCAACGACAGACTTACCACGATTGAGTGCTAGAGAGCCGTTGCTACAGGTTGGCTTCTCATAGTGGAAGACGAAAGTCCACTTGTCCAGATACTTCTGCTCTACCTCCTGCTTATCGCTAAGCGAGATACAGTGTGCTGCGGATAGGATGAAGGGACGGAAGTCTAGGTTGGTGTTGTTCAGCAAGTTGCCCGAGCAGAGTCCGATACCCTCCTCATCATACATGATTAGCTGGCAGACACCAGTCTTCTCAGCCTGCCACTCAGCTCCCTCAGGACAGTTGATGCCGATCTGAGGAATTGGGTCTCCACTCTCATCTTCTCCTGGATTGTAAATGCGGAGCTTATTGGTCTGAGGATCTACCTTAGCACTGTAGATATAGCCGACACCAGATACCTGAAGTGTGGGCATTGCTCCAGTACGTCCTGGCTCATACTCCATAATGACCTCATCACCGTTCACCGGCTCATTGGCAAAGCCTCCGTGCTTGGGGTGCGTCTCGTAGGTGTAAGCACCTAGGAGTGTGGCACGGTCAGGGGTGTAGATGTAGAGACGTCCACCATCGTTGGGGATAAAGAAGTCATCATATAGGAGTGTCATAGCCTGCGCTCCCGGAGAAGAGACACGCAGACGGTAAATTACTTTGCCATACTCCAGCTCAATCGGCTGAGCCTGACGAGCGAAGTCGATAGAGGTCTTTACGACACGACCGATGTTGAGGGGCTTGAACTGTACCTGCCCTTTGTTCCAAGCTTGCGTCGTGCGGAAGTCCTGAACATTGAACTCCGGGAGGACACGAACCACAGGCGTACTCCCTGCCGAGCGTAGCTCAGCTGTCGTGGCAGTAAAGCCTGCTGGGACTCCTCCAAAGGACTGCTGTGCCACCAGTCCTCCTATGCAAGAGAGGAGGAGGATACCCGCAGCTAGTAGTTTGGATATTGAAAAATGATTCATAAAGCGGTGTAAACTGTGCTTTGTGTAATTAGATAAGTATAGAGTCTTGTCATGACCCAAACATAAGATACAGTGTGGAGCTGCATAACTGCTGTGCCACCACACTGTACCTTATATTATAGAGTCGTCCTTGTCATCAACGACGTATAATCAACTTGCGAGGATCATTGCCTATCAGGACAACGTATGTACCCTCGGGAAGATCAGCGACTGTGAGCTCTGCATAGCCCTCACGGTTGGTAGCGTAGCTACGGACGAGTGAGCCTGAGAGCGTGTAGATATTGACAACCGTAGCGGGCTGTGCGCCAGCGATGGTGACAAAGTCTGTAGCGGGGTTGGGGAAGAGCTGAGCCTCCTCAGAGCTTGGCACGGTTGGCATGATGACGCCGAGCCACTTCTCGCCGTCCCAAGTAGCAGTATCTCCTGGCTCTACGCCATTCGCATTCTGATACTCAGCAAAAATCTCCGTGTCCTCTTCTAGAGTAAAGGTCTTGGTACCCATAATGTTGATAGGTCTACCGCCACTCTTGAGCTTCTTCATCGTAAGAGCACCGAGCTGCCAGTCTGCGTACTCATCCTCAGCACCAGCGACAACTTCTAGCTCCATACCACGAGGTAGGCCTCTCGTATCGAGACCGTCTCCCTTGAGCTTGAGGACACCCTTACCGAGCTTCTTCAGGACAACCTTGCAGATGTCGTTGGTAAAGGTTGCGACAACCTCAGCATCCGCATCAGAAGCGTAGAAGTAGCGCTCGTTGAAGATGTTGATGGTATCTCCCTTGAGGACCTCAACAAGTGTCTTGAGAGCGTAGCCCTCCTTGCTGTCAGCTGTGATTACAATCTTAGTGTCTGTGTAAACTTCGGGTAGCTCTGTCTGACCATTTACCTTGATAGATCCACCCTCGCCGATAGTCTTTGTCGTAACCTTGCAGAGAGCAGCACCATCATAGTTGCTCCAAGTGCGATGATCATAGACACCCCAGCCCTGGTCGTGGGCGATCTTGACGTGCTCCTTGAGGCAGACATTCTGCTCCTTGTCGCTACGTGTCTCGACCGCGTAGATGCTACCAGCGAAAGGAATTGAATCGGAGACTGTCTTATGAGGCAGAGAGCTCATTAGATTCTTCATCGCATCACCCCGGAGGTTGTTATTTTGAACATAAACCTCTCCCAGTGTGGAAAGTGCGGGGAACGTTAGAGTTGAGAACTTATTCTCAGAAAGGTCTAGATAGCGGAGCGCATTACATCCCTCTAGCTTCACCTCTGTGAGCTGGTTTCTGCCAGCACTGAGTGTAGATAGGTTGGCAAATCCTGCGACATCTAGTGTCGTGAGCTGGTTACCATCTACATATATATCCTGCAGTCTGAGCTTACCACCAGATAGGTCTGCAGAGTTTAGGAGGTTGTCACTGAGGACGACACTATTGAGCCTTGGGCAGTTCTCTATAGAGAAGTTGGTAAGCTTGTTATATCTTAGGTTGATATCTTTCAGACTTCTCATGTCCTTGAGGTGCATCTCCTCCAGCTGGTTACCGTTGAGGCTGAGGTGAGCTAGCTTAGGACAAGCCGTGAAGTCAGCCGCTGTGAGCTTATTCTCACTCAAGTCAATCTCCTTGAGAGCGGCATTCTCACCGAAGGTAACCTTAGTGAGTGCACCCTTGTGCAAGTCTAGGTCCTCAAGAGCTGTAAGACCTGTAAGATTTATCTCTGCGAGACTGGTCGTCTTAGCACTGAGCTTCTTGAGAGAGGTACAGCCTGCTAGGTTAATTGAGACGAGAGGATTCATAGAAACAGATAGACTCTCGAGCCCTTCAGTCTTAGACAAGTCCAGAGTCTTGAAGCCATTGGCAGAGAGGTCTAGCGACTTACAAGTGACCCCATTTAGATCAATCTCCGTCAGCTGGTTGATAGGTAGAGAGATAATCTCTAGCTTAGGAGCTGCTGTTAGGTTGATGCTCTTAATCTTGTTACCATCAGCTCTAATCTCCTTCAGACTAGTACAACCATCAAGCTTGATTGTGTTGATGTTTGATGAGGTACAGTTCAGGTACTCTAGAGCTGACAGTCCAGTCAGGTCTAAGAAGTCTATGATGTTGGTACCACAGATTAGTGTCTTGAGGTGGACGCAGTTGTCAAACTTAAGCGACTTCACCTGAGACATCGTAATCTCAAGCGAGTAGAGATCACCTGTAAGGATGACAGGCTTCTCAGTGATTTCATAGGCAATCTTGCCCTCGACCTCTACTGGCTTAGCACCTTTTACGTCAATGCCCTGACCAGTTTTTCCATCGGGACCTTGGAAGATGATGTTCATTCGGTCTCCGACGTTTAGTGCCGTGGTGATGGTGACTGAACTAGTGACAGGTGCTGGGTCCTGAGCCGCAGCTCTAGGTGCCGTGAGTCCTAACACGCCCAAGAGCGTGAGGAGAAGGAGTAGTTTTGATTTCATAATCCTTATATAAGTTAGTTAGTTGGTATCTGGGAAGTAGCTCTGTAGAGATGCTCGTCTCGCGCAGGAAGCGAGGTTTGCGTCTGGGAGTCCGAGCATCTCTACGGTGCTAGAGGATTAGTCTACGAAGACCTTAGTAGCTTGTGTACCGTAGGTAACCATGTAGAGACCTGCAGGCAGTGTGAGCTGAGTCTCTAGTGCAGAGGTCGTGTAGACGACCTGACCATCGAGTGTATAGATAGCAATTGGAGCTACCTCAGGAGCTACGATAGAGAGGAGTCCACCAGCTACGCTAATCTGTAGTGGTGATACGGGCTGAACAGGCTCATTGCCTACTGGATAAATCCGGTAGAATAGGCTCCAGTTGATGTCATTCTTATAAGCCTCTCTAGCCTCCTTGGGGACCTCTAGTACGACATTCCTATAGAAGTCTTCGCTCATCTCGTAGGTCTTACCATCACTGTTCTTGTCTACTGCTGGGGGCGTGACGGCTAGTATCTGTAGCGTGCCACCTTTCTTCTCCATCGTTTCGTTGGTAGCAAAGGCTTGGTCCTCGACCATCTTGACACCCTTGCCAAGGGTTATCTTCGTGAGTCTCTTACAGTCACTGATGCAGTAACGTGTTATTACCTCGACCTTATCAGGAATTACGATCTCCTTGAGCATCTGCATATCGGAAAAGGCGGTCTGTCCGACGCGCTCTACAGAAGCAGGGAGCTGGAGCGACGCAGTCCAGCGACAGGAGAGGAATGCAAAAGGTTCGATTTCAGTGATACCCTCTGGCACCGTGACCGCCTTAGTGCCCTTGAAGAGACAGGTGACTAGTGAGTTCTTTTTCTTGTTAATTAGGAGCTTACCCTCATTGCCCCCGTCAGACTTAGCCTCAAAGGTCTCGTTGCCCTCTGCGACCGTAATAGTCTCACACTTCTTCAGTAGCGTAAGTGCTCTAGGTCCAATCTCCTTTACGGAAGCAGGTATCGTCAGCTGCTCCAGCCAAGCGCAGTTGAAAAGGCCCTCTTCACCTATGCGCTCCAGGCCCTCGTTGAGGACGAGCTCCTTGATATAGATGCAACTTAGGAAGGCGTAGTCCTCTATCTCCTTTACCGTGTTGGGCAGTACAATCTTAGGCGTTCTAAGCTCAGCGGGGCATAGATAGACTTTCGTCATATCTTTGCTGTAGAGGATATTGTCTTGAGCCGTGAGGATTGTGTTGTCGGGTGAGACTGTAATGGTCGCTAGGTTCTGCGTATATTCAATTAAGAAATGCAACTCATACCTACAAAAAATGGATCGCACCCTAAGCACAATCCAACATA
>OLNQ01000681.1_pt1 | contig 35465 bp, 29 predicted proteins | sample 1672821 | NCBI WGS metagenome assembly OLNQ01 (sample SAMEA3136727, study PRJEB25190) | human gut metagenome | biome: human gut; feature: human-associated habitat; material: faeces | place: Austria | collected 2013 | reverse complement strand
TAATTATGCGGCATACGCAACAGTTGCAGGAATCGCTGGCGAGCAGGATTTAGAGGAAACATATAATCTTGAAAAATTCACACTAGAAAAGAAAAAGGAACTTGTAGAATTCAGACTTGGATATACAGAGAAAGGATATACTAATTTCTGTAAAAAGTGTCGTGGATTCACACCAGAAAATAGTGATGAAGTTGAGCCGGCATTACAGAAGGCACTGATTTAATATTAGTATACAGATTGGACATTTTATATGATAGAGGATATTGATTTATATAAAGAATATATTACTGGTACGCTTGATGACTGCATAAAGCAGAATAAAAGAAAGTTTGTTTTATATCCTAATGGAGAGATAACAAATATAGTTAAACAGGTGCTTGATAATGTATATAATATTACTCCGGTTTTTATTGTTGATAATTATAAGTATGACCAGAAGAGCGTGTTTAATTTTGAAAAAGCTATACATATGACAGAGAATGATATGTATTATCTGGTATGCAGTGATAATGATCTGCATTATGACAGCATAAGAGAAACATTGAAAAAATACATAAAAGAGGAACAGATAGTTGATTTATTTCCTGATATTAATGCTCTGGAATATATAGATAATGCATGCAAATTATTGAAAGAGTTGGATGAGAAGATAGCAGATATGGAGATATAGGATGTATATTACTAATATACAACGATTTAGCTTAGATGATGGTCCGGGAATCAGAACTACTATATTTCTGGCTGGATGTAATATGAGGTGTAAATGGTGTCATAATCCAGAAAATCTTGAAATGCATAAGAAACGTATTGAACTCAGTAAAGATGGAAAGGTAATTGAAATTTTCAATTCCAGAGATATACCAATTGAAAAAATATTAGAAGATATCATTAAAGATGAGAAATATTATGTTAAATCAGGCGGTGGAATGACAATATCTGGTGGAGAACCATTATGTCAGTTAAGTGAAGTAAGAGAATTATTGAGATTATGCAAAGAACATGAAATCAGTACAGCTATAGAAACGGCTTTGAATTATAGATATTCAGATTTAGAACAGGTATTGCCATATACAGATTTAGTAATAGCAGATTGTAAGGCAGTCACGGAAAGCATACATGTAAATTGTACAGGTGTAAGTAATAAGTTGATATTAGATAATATCAGCAGGATGTCATCTTCTGACATAAGATTCTGGATTCGTGTACCGGTAATTCCAGAGATTAATATAACTACAGAGGAGATACGGCGTATAAGTGAATTTCTTGCTGATAAAAAGGCAGATGTTATTGAACTTATACCATATCATATGATGGGAATTAGTAAGTACAAGTTATGGGGGTATGACTATCAGCTTAATGAAATAAAAGCACCAGATTCCGGATATATGGGAACATGTTATGATATAATGAAAAAATTGTGTAGTAATGTAATTTGGCAGGAGTAAGAAATGCACATGGATGAAAGAGATTATTTTTTTGAGACAAAGAGTAATAACAGATTAATAAGCAGAATTATAGACAAAAAGTATAAGTCAGATTCTGTAATTATCAAAAAGGCATACAAATTTGCACTAGCATTATTAATGCAGCCAGTTATTCTTGATGAGTCAATTAAGTTGGCGACAAATAAACTGCATATAACTATGTTAGATTCCATGTGTGCGGAGCAGTTGAATAGGGAAATTCAATATATGAATGAGGAATATCCGGGCAGAGAGCAATTATTTAATGATATAAGTATAGCAAAAGAAATTGGTATTATACAGAGATGGTCTGGTGGACATACAAGTGCATCAATTGATTTGTTGTTTAAAGAAGGATTTCAGAATAGAATAAATATAGCATATAAATTATTGCAGAATGAAAAAGATAATAAAAGAAAAAATTTTCTGAGAGCTGAACTTATAGCGTTGCTTGCTGCACAGAAACAAATTATTCGTTATTCAGATGAGGCTTTGAAGTTATATCAGAAGTCTCAGGATGAATATGATAAAAAGCAATATTTAAAAATGGCTGATGCATGTAAGAATATTGCATATAATCCGCCAGCAGACTTTTTTGAAGCAATTCAACTTATAGCGGTTACGCATGATTTCTGTAGTGTTGAAGGTAACGGAGCAACATCACAGGGCATGAGAATAGACCAGTCACTAAATCCGTTCTATGTAGCAGATATAGAAGCTGGCAGAATAACTAGAGAAGAAGTTTTTGATACAGTATGCTCATTATGGAGAATTTTTGAATCTTATGGAGAAAGATGTGCTAATCTGACAATTGGCGGATGTGACCAATATGGAAATGATTGCAGCAATGAGATGACAATAATATGTATGGAAGCATCAATGAAAGTGAAGGCAGATGTTCCTTTGATTACATTGAGAGTTCATCCAAAGCTTGATGAAAGAGTGTGGAATACAGCATTAAAACTTGTAAAGTCAGGGCAGGGATTCCCAGCATTCTATAATGACAATGCTGCTGTAAAGGCAAAAATCAATTCTGGGATATCACTGGAAGATGCCTATGATTATTCAACTCTTGGCTGTGTTGAAATTACAATAGGTGGAAGAGAATTCTCTAATACAGAAGAGGCAAGAATCAACTGGCTTAAAATCTTAGAATTGCTTTTATTTAATGGAAGATGTGCACTGACAGGTAAAGAATGGCATTTAAAAGAAAATCATGTTGTCGAGGAGTTTACAACTTTTGATGAATTATATGAGTGGTTCAAAGAAGAGCTGAAATCAACAATCGACAGGGTTGGTGAATATATTGATATGGCATCAGTTATATATTCACAGCACTGGCCAGTTCCATTTTTAAGCAGCATTACAATGGGATGCATTGAAAATGCGAGTGATATAACAGAAAACGGAACAAAATATTATAATTTATCAATAAATTGTGTAGGAATGGCTAATACGGTTGATGCACTCGAGGCTGTTGAAGAATTAGTTTATATAAAAAAGACAACAACAATAGAAGAGATAAAGAAGGCATTAGCAGCGAATTTTGAGGGGTATGAATGGCTGAGGCAGAAAATGCTTCAATGTCCTAAATATGGCAATGATATAGACCATGTTGATAACAAAATGAAGGATTTGATGGAATTGTTTTCAGCACATGTCCACAATATGCATATTGTCAATAGAAATGGAAAGTTCCAATGTGGTTTCTATTCTGTAATGCATCATACATTGCTTGGCATGAAAACAGCAGCCTCATGTGATGGAAGGTATGCCAGAACATCTTTATCTAATTCGTTGTCTCCAGTTCAGGGAATGGATAAAAATGGTCCGACATCCGTTATGAATTCAATCAATAAGATTTCAATGGATTATATGGGAAACGGTGGTGTCTTAGATATGAAATTCACACCACAGTTTCTTGAAAAACAGAATCATCTGATCGCATTAAGATATCTGATTGAAACTTATTTTGATGAGGGCGGATTAGAGGTACAATTTAATGTTGTAAGTAAAGATACCTTAATTAAGGCTCAGAAAGAACCAGAGAAATATGGTAGTCTGGTAGTCAGAGTTTCTGGCTATAGTGCATATTTTGTAAAGCTGGATAAAGAGCTGCAGGATGAAATAATTATGAGGACAGAGAATAAAGCGGTCTGATTAGATTAAAGAGGAAAACATATGAAGAGATTATGTATTTTTTGCTTTTATGACAGCAAAGGTATAGTTGATAAATCTGTTGAATATCTGCTTGGCGAGCTGACATTAAACTCTGACAGGCTGGTTATAGTTGTTAATGGTAATATAGAAGATGACAGCAAAAAAACAATTGAAACTTATAGCAAAGACATAGTTGTCAGAGAAAATGCCGGATATGATGCAGGAGCTTACAAATTCGCAATATTTAAATATCTGAAAATTGAAGAAGTAAGACAATATGATGAATTAATATTGTGTAATGATACGTTCATAGGACCTTTTGTTCCGTTCAAAGACATATTTGCTACAATGGGAAAAAGAGAGTGCGACTGGTGGGCAATTAATGGTGTTAATTGGAAATTTTTGCCTGATATACAATCATATTTTTGGGTATTTAATAAATCAATTATTCAGGATGATAAGTTCTTTAAATATTGGCAGTATAACATAGATGAACATACACACTGTTTGGAAGATGTGTACGCACAGTTTGAAACAGGATTATTTTATTACCTGACTCAGACAGAAAAAAAGAAATATTCAGTTTATGTGCCAGAGAACAATTGCAATATTTACACAAGTGTTAGTGTTTCAATTAAGAAATATAGAATTCCATTGATTAAGAAGAAAGCTTTGAGAAATTTTAATACTAGTCGGGATGACATAATAGATGCTATACAGTATATATATAAAAATAACAGTTATCCCATTGAAAATATTTTAGATTATATTCAGAGATTTTGTGATGTGGAAATTACAAAAGAACAGATATCAGAGTATGTTGTAGATAAGGCTAATATAAAAGATAATCCTTATGTTGAATTGGAAACTACAACTAAAAATGTGAAAAAGAGTATAGATGAAAGTAAAGGATTTTACATATATGGATGTGGTGTCTGGGCAAGAAAGATATACTGGAATCTGTGTAGAGATAATAGTAATTTTAAAGGCTTTTTAATATCAGACATTGAAAAATTTGGACATAAACAGCTGTATGGTTTCGATGTTATGCAGATAGACAAAGTCAATATTAATAAGGACACAGATATAGTTTTAGGTGTTAACAAGGCAAATGCAATAGACATTGTGAAAAAAAGGATTACAAATATGAATAGTAAAAATATTATTTCATTATTTCCTAAGACAATATCAAAAATGTTAAGATGATTTTTTAGAGGTCGCGAAATGAAACAAGAGAAATTGAATAGAATTGCAATTTTTTCATTTTATGATTCTGAAGGAATTGTATATGATTATGTTGAATATTATTTGAATGAGCTGAAAAAAAATGTTGCCAGATTGGTGATAGTGATTAATGGTAAAATTTTAGAAAATGAAAAAAAAAGATTATGCGTGTTTACAAATGAGATTATAGTAAGAAAGAATATTGGATACGATGCGGGTGCATATAAGGAATGCATCATGAATTATATAGGTATTGGTAATATGAGTAAGTATGATGAGTTAGTTTTATGTAATGATACTTGTTTTGGACCTTTTGTAGGATTTGACAAAATATTTAAGAAAATGCAAAATACTTTATGTGACTTTTGGGGAATGAAAAAAATTGAAAGGAATTGTTTCTCTCATATACAATCATATTTTTTAGTATTTAGAAAAAAAATACTATTAGATAATAGCTTTTACAACTACTGGAAAAAATACATTGATGAAAAAACTGAAACTATAAATGATGTATATGCTACTTTTGAACAAGGAATCTATCGAATGTTAACTTCAAAAGGATATGTTAGCAATTGTTATGGAAATAGTGGAAATATAGATAATTATAATAGTTGTTATTATTGTTTGGAGAAAGGAGATGTGTTCATTAAAAAGAAATGTGTAAATATCAAAGAAGACGGTAATGATGATTTAGCTTTTGCATTGAATTTAATTAAACGAAAATATTCATATAATATCCATTTTATTATTGATTTTGCTTTAAAAAAATATAATAAAAAAATTTTGTTAAATAAAGTATATCAAAAACCAATATGTATTTATTATGATATATTAGATATAAATGAAAAACAATTAATTGATTTTTGTTTAGAATATAAAAAAATATATATTTTTGGTTCTGGTGTTTATGCTTATAATGTTTATCATTTGTGCCGATATCATAATATAAAAATATCAGGGATTTATGTTTCGGATTTAAATAAGCAAAACGTTAATGAAATTCATGGGATAAAAATTCGGGAATGGAAAAATGGTTTAAATGATCAAGAAGGATTAATAATAGCATTAAATAAAAAAAATTCATGTGATTTAGAAAAATATATAAAACATCTTAATAATTGTTTATGGCTATGGCATATATAATAATAAAAAATTTTAATTTAGGGAGAAATTTATTATGGAAAAATATGTGTTGTTTGGTGCTGGGAAAATAGCATCTAGAATTTATGAAAAATATAAAAAAGAGATTGTTGCTGTAATTGATAATGATACATCAAAAATTGGGCTTTATATTTGGGATGATATTCCAATTATAAGCTTAAAAAATTATAAGGATAATTATAATTTATTTCCGATAATGATAACTACGGTGTATTGTAAGAAAATCGAAAAACAATTAAGAGACAATAATATTACTAATTTTTTTATTCCAGATGAGTTGTGGAAAAGTGGAAATGTTGAAATTAGTCAGAATATTTCTCATTCAAGATGGCCATCATATTTAAAATATTTATGCGATTATGAAGGAAAAGACGTTTTAGAAGTTGGCTCGCGAGTTGTTACAGGAACTAATTTCAGAGGCTTATTTGAAAAAGCGGATTATATTGGATTTGATTATTATGCAGGAGATAATGTTGATGTTGTTGGTGATGCACATAGATTAAGTCATTATTTCGATAAAAAATTTGATTTGATATTTTCAAGTGCAGTTTTTGAGCATTTAGCTATGCCATGGCAGGCTTCATTAGAGATGATAAAATTACTAAAACCAGGAGGGTATATTTTTGTTGAAACACACTATTCATTTAGTAGTTATGAAAGACCATGGCATTTTTTTCAATATAGTGAAAATGCATTAAATGTGTTGTTTTCTCAAAAATTTGGAATTAAATGTATAGAAAAGGGGTGTAGTAATCCTATAGAAGGATATTTTTCAAAAGAAGCAGATCAATATTTACAGGAACGGATTGTAAGTGATTTGTTTTGTCATTCGGAATTTTTAGGACAAAAAGTAGAAGAGATACCAGATAATAAATTGAGCTGGGAATTTGTATCACTTGAAGATGTGGTAGGAAGTACTAAGTATCCAACGAATAAATAATTTTTTTGAATTGATATATTAATAATGTAAGGAAGCAAGTTGTAATTATGAATATAATAGTGTTTGGAACTGGAACAATTTATAAAGAACAAATAGGTAAAGTACAGGATTCTATTGTTGCACTTGCAGATAATTCAAAATATAAAATAGGAACAATTATAGATGGAAATGAGGTTATATCACCTAATGATATATATAAGTATTCTTATGATATTATTGTGGTTATGGCGAGAGACAAGCAAGATATTGAAAATCAGTTGGTTAAATTAGGAGTTAAAAAAAAGTATATCTGGCATTGGAGAAAATATTTAGCATACTCAAAAGATATACAAGTTGTAAAATATAAAACGAAAGAAGCAAAACTATGTGATTATAAAAGGAAAAGAGTCTTAATAGCATCAACGGAGATGAATTTTTCTGGAAGTGTTATTGTTGCTATGTATGCAGGAGAGGTATTACTTGATGCTGGATTTAATGTATCAGTTATAGCTCCATATGTAGAGAAGGAAGTTGTTGATAAATTTATTTTAAAAGGTATGGAGGTTATTGAGTATTCAATTTTGAGATATGCAAAATATGATGAACTAATTGATATTTGTGATTTTGATTACCTTTTAGCGAATACTTTTACAATGAAATCAGTTGTTGAAAGCGTGTCAGGGAAAAAACCAGTATTTTGGTGGATACACGAGGCTTCAGATATCTATAAATCATATATTCAAGAATTTGGAATTGGTAAAATAAAATATTATGATAATGTTATAATTAAGGCAGTTTCAAATATTGCAAAAAATAACTTTAATAAATGTTATATGAATATATTAAAGGAAATTATGCCATACGGAATCCCTGATATAAATATGCAATTACATTATGATAAAAAATCAAAGTATGTAAAATTTGCTGTTATAGGAGGACTATGTGAAAATAAATCGCAGGAAGATGTTATAGAAGCATTTATTAAACTTCAATGTTGTTATGGAGATTTAATAAAGTTATATGTGGTTGGAAACTATTCTAATTTATATGGACTGCAGCTAGTAAAAAAATATAAAGATAATAATGGTGTTAAATTTATGGGGGCATTAAATAGAAAACAGATTTTTAATATATACAAAGAAGTTGATGCCGTTATTTGTGCATCAAAAGAGGATTGTTTGCCAGTTGTTATGACAGAAGCAATGATGTGTGAGAAAGTTATAATTTGTTCTGATGGAACAGGAACAGCAGAGATTATTAGAAATGGGGTGGATGGATTTATTTTTCAAAATGGTAATATAAAAGAACTTTTTGATATATGTAAGTATGTAATTGAGAATAAACAAGATATAAAAATAATAAGCAAAAATGGGAAAAAAGTATTTGAAAATTTATTTTCAATGGACAGTTTTGAAAATAGATTATTGGAAACATTAAAGGAGGCGGAAAATCTAGTTGTATAATTAATTCTGTTAATTTGTTAAAGAGGAAAATGAATAGCTTGCTGTTTGCAAATTGTATGGAATAACGATATTAAATGAAAGGGCAAGAATGGCAATTATATCATTAATTATCATTAAAGGGACAATATGAAAGTAAGTGTTGTAGTACCGATATATAATTCTGAAAAATATATTCAAAAGTGCATAGATAGTATAATTAATCAGAAATATTCCGATTGGGAGTTAATATTAGTTGATGATGGCTCTACTGACAATAGTATATCTATTTGTAAGAAAAACTCGGAATATGATAGCAGAATTCATGTTTTAACTCAAAAAAATATGGGGAGCAATTATGCAAGAAAGGTTGGAACATTTGCTTCTTCAGGACAATATATTACATATGTAGACTCAGATGATTATGTGGATGCTTATTATATACTAAATCTTGTAATGGGAATAAAAAATGCGGATTTGGCAATAGCAGGGGGATTATTAAAAGATAAAAAAATAACATGTGGAGTAAAAATGGGTGAATATAATGTAAATTCGGAAAGTCCTATAATAAAAGGAATGTTTTACAATAATAAAAGTGAAGTTGGAATAAAAACAGCAATTTGGGGAAATTTATATAAGACTGAACTAGCAAAAGGAATATTTAACAAACTTGATATGAATATATATTATGGTGAAGATGCAGAATTTGTTTATAAATATATTTTGAATTGTAATTCCGTCAATATATTAGACTATTGTGGGTATTATTATACAGAAAATTCTAATTCAATTTCACATATTTTACATCAGGATTTTCTTATTAATGTTAATAGGTTATATCTATCGCTTAAAGAAGAATTTGAAAAATGTAAGTATAGGGAAATACTTATGCCACAGTTAAAAAGTTGGATATCAGAACAAATAAGATTATCATATGAGTTATTAGATTTTGGGTATGTACCAATTAGATATATTATTCCGTGTAAAAATGTTATTGTTAACAAAAATATTATTGTTTATGGTGCTGGAAAAGTAGGAAAAGACTATATTAGGCAGATTGTAAAAGAGAATTTATGCAATAGTGTTATATGGGTTGATAGGGATTATGGAAATAAAGAAAATTTTTTAGGGATAAAAGTAGAACCTATAAGTAGAATAAAAGAGGTTGATAGTGATTATATAATTATAGCAATTAATAATACTAAGATGTTAGTGGATGTAAAAGAAAATATAGAAAAAGATGGAATAAATAGCGATAAAATTATTAGTCAAAAACCAATGTATATAGAAGATTTTTATTGCTCTGAGTAATACATAGTAAAAGAATGGAATGATGAATATGAAAAAAAAGATAATTGAATTTGGAAAATTGAAAAATGGAATGGAACACTATAAGATATATTGTTATGGTGCAGGAAATGTATTTAAAGATTTTTTATATTCATATCCTGGTGTTAATGTATGTGCTGTCATAGATAAAAAAATTAAAGTTCCTTTTATAAATATAACTCAAAGGCAGATTCCGGTAATAAATGTAAATAAATTCATATCTGAAGTTGATGATAATACAGTACTGTTTATAACATGTTTTGATTACCAGGATGTCGAAAAAGAATTATCAAAATATCAGAAGTTAGAAAATGTACCATATTGTATATATTGTGAGATGGATATTATGCATCGTGAGAATATTGGTAATTCAACTGGGAAATATCAGATTACAGAGTTCAGAATGCAAGATTTTAATGCAGGTCATAAGGCACCAGCGGATGTTGCAGTAGTAGCAATGCATAATGGATTTGAAGCACTACCAGTTATTAGGGGAACTGTAAAAAACGGAATCATGCAAACAGAATCAGAGTGGCACAAGGTTTGTAATGAAATATCAAATAATTCTACTTTATTAATTCAGTTGCCATTGGCTGATATATCAGGTGGAATATATAAACTTATAGAGCAGAAGAAAAAAAAGAACATAAAAGTTATAGCTATAGTTCATGATATTGAGATATTAAGAAGAAATGAAACGGAGAATTTTATAGAACAGTACAATATGTTAAAAATATGTGCTGATATATGGATTGTGCATAATAAAAGGATGAAAAATGTATTGATAAAAAAGGGGCTTGATTCGGAAAGGATAGTTTCATTAGAGATATTTGATTACTTAATAGATAGTTCCCAAAATGTTAAATTTGATGATGGGATTATAATTGCTGGTAATCTTGATATTGGAAAGTCTGAATATATTTATAAACTTAATAGGATTAAAGGTATTAAGTTTAATCTTTTTGGTGCTAACTTCAGCGATAAGAAAAATTACAATAATATTAGTTATTTTGGCGTATTTCTACCGGATGAATTGATAAAGAATCTACAGGGAAAATATGGGCTTGTGTGGGATGGTAGTTCATTAGATACATGTAGTGGTTTGACTGGTGAATACCTAAAAATCAATAATCCCCACAAATTATCATTGTACCTTGCTGTGGGACTTCCTGTTATTATATGGGATGAGGCTGCAGAAGCTGAATTTGTATTAAGAGAAAATGTTGGTTTTACAGTTAGGTCACTATATGAATTACCTGGAAAGATATCGGATATTAGTGATAATAATTATAAAATAATGAAAAAAAATGCAGAAACAGTGGGGGCACGGCTTCGTAACGGTGAATATTTGACAAGGGCTTTAAAGAAAGCAGAGGAAAAGATACAGGAGATTAGAGATGGAGAACATATATAAACGTGCAATTATTAATTCCAATAAAGTAGTAGAATACATGCAAGATGATTTATCTAGAGATATTTATATGGCACGTGTTATGAATAGTCTTACATATGATTATAATTATATAACACGAATTACTGTGGATAATATAGATGTAATGGATAAATTAAGAAAAGATATTGAATCATATATAAGGGAAGGAAGAAAGCTTATACTTGATGGAGCAGGTTATTATGGAAAAAGTATAAAAATGACTTTGAAGGATGTTAAATTTGAATGTTTTAGTGATAGAAATTCACAAGAGAAGATGATAATGGGAATACCTGTGCTTTCAAGGAAAGAAGCGGTAGAAAAATATCCGGATGCGTTATTTATAGTAGATTCAATGGTTTATGCCAGACCAATAAAAACGGAATTAAAGCAGCTTGGCGTTGAACATATTCTTGATTTTGGAAGTTATCTTGGTAAGTATGGTAACGCACGGGATAATCAATATTATGATGTTTTTCGATTTGGTGATGATGAAGTAATAGCAGGTGTTGGATGCTTTGATTGTTATACAATGATACAATACTTTAAATATGGTAATAGTAAGTATAAAAAGATATATTCTTTTGAACCTGAACCACATCAATATGCACATTGTAAAGAAATAATTGAAAAAGGTGGATATCAGAATTGGGACATATATAATTATGGAGTATATGATAATAATTCAAAATTATATTTTAGTTCAAACAGCAGCAGTAGCAAGATAAGTAATGACGGCGATATAGAAGTTGATGTAATAAAACTTGATGATTTCTTCAAGGCACATGAAGCACCCACATTTATAAAGATGGATATAGAGGGAGCTGAGCTGGCTGCATTAAAGGGATGTGCAGAAACAATTAGCAGGTATAAACCTAAGCTGGCTATTTGTGTATATCATAAGCCGGAAGATATATTTGAAATTCCTGAATATATATTATCGCTTAATCCTGATTATAAAATGTATTTAAGACATTATACAAATCTTGTTAATGAAACTGTGCTGTATTGCGAATGACATATTTAATGATAGAGTTATTATAGAATAATTGAAAAAGATATATTTGACTTTGTTAACAAATTGAATTTGTAGTTCAATATATATTATTGCAATATTTATAATTCTGTGATATTTTAATAAAAAGCAGTTTTCTATATTACCTGTACGGTTGCTGTGTGGCTTGTATAATTGATGGTATTCTATATTTTGATAGTATCATTTTCAGGCACATGGCAATGGGGCGGTACAGGGTCTGTCTATCTTGGTTTTTGTCTGTATTTCATTGAAATTCTGCTTTTAAAATAAGGTATAAAGCAGGATTATTATATTTACATGGTTCATGCCTGTGTTTTACAGGATACAACAGTGTTTAGTCAGCATGGAACATATTGCATAAGTGTATATTCAATGCTTAAAATATTAGTCATATTCCTGCTTTATCGGATAAAATAAGGAGAAGGAATTATGAATGGTAACAGAGAGTATAAGAGTGATGTGTTCAGCATGCTTATGGAAGACAAGAAGCGTGCACTTCAGCTTTATAATGTAATGAATGGTTCGTCGTATGACAACCCGGATGATGTCGAGATTAAGACGCTTGACGGAGGAATATCCCTAACTGTAAGGAATGATGCAGCATTTGTGGTTGATGCAAGACTAAGCATATATGAGCACCAGTCAACAGTGTGTCCTAATATGCCTGTGAGAAGCCTGATATATTTTACGACAATTTTATCGGATATGCTTAGCGGAAGAGGCGGAGAAGGCAGGGAAAGAAAGATAGGACGCAATTTGTATGGAAGAAAGCTTGTAAAGATTCCGGTACCACAGTTTGTAGTCTTTTATAATGGAGAAGAGAAGCAGCCGGAGGTACAGGAGTTAAAGCTATCAGATGCATATGAGAAGGCAACTGATGATCCAAGACTGGAATTAAAGTGCATGGTGTATAATATCAATAATGGCAGGAATGAGGAGATAAGACATTCTTGCAGATGGCTTGATGAGTACATGATTTTTGTAAATAAGGTAAGGGAATTGCATTATGGAAGAACGGATGAAGACCTGCTTGTTGATATACAAATGGCAATAGATTATTGCATAGAGCATAATATATTAAGGGATTTCCTGATAAAACGAAGGAATGAGGTGACAAAGAGTATGAAGCTTGATTATACGTTTGACAGGCAGCTGGAACTTGAGAGGGAAGATGCGAGAGAGGAAGGATTCGAGGAAGGGCTCGAAGAGGGAAGAGAACAAGGACGTGAACAAGGACGTGAACAAGGACGTGAAGAAGGACGTGAACAAGGACTCGAACAAGGACGTGAAGAGGGGCGTAGAGAAGAACGAGATATTGTTAATCAGTTGATTACATTGCTGTTATCTGATGGAAGAACAGAAGATTTGAAGAAATCTGCATCTGACAGGGAATATCAGATACAGCTTTTAAAAGAGTATGGATTAATGTAATTTTATAAAATAGAATTAATATTTGCTAATGTAAACGCCTTTAGAGTATAATAGCTTTAAAGGCGTTAGGTTTATACGGAGGCATTAAGATGCAGATTGAAGATATAGTAGCAAAGTTCTCAACAGGAATATTTGTCTGGTACAATTTTAAGGAAAATGCAGCAATTTTATATTTGTATTCGATAAATAAAGACAAAGAAATAGAATCATTTCTTAAAAATAAAGGAAATGTAACATTATGTAACATAAAAAAAAGAAATGAAAATATTGATGATGTTAAAAAATTTGATTACATTATTGGTGTTGATGTTTTAGAAGAGAGTGAATCGCCGGTAGAATTGCTTACATTTTGCAGGAATCATTTAAAGGATGATGGCAGGCTTCTATTAGGAACAGAGAATAGGCTCGGAATTAAGTATTTTTGCGGGGACAGGGATCCATATACTAATCATAGTTTTGATGGAATTGAAGATTATAGAAGAATAACCGCAGCGGATAAGAAAGATATAGATGGAAGATGCTATTCCAGAGCAGAACTTAATGATATGTTATGTATGGCAGGGTTTTGTAATGACAAGTTTTATTCAGTTATGCCGAATTTGAAAGAGGCACAGCTTATATATGCTGATGGTTATACACCGGTTGAAGATCTGGCAATCAGATATTTCCCTTTTTATAATTATCCTGACAGTGTTTTTCTGGATGAGCGTTTTATGTATAAGGATTTGGCTGATAATGATTTATTTCATATAATGGCTAACTCATATTTTATTGAATGTAGTCCTGATGGAAAGTTTGATGAGACGATGCATGTAACGCTTTCACTTGACCGTGGAGAGGAAAATGCTTTGGTTACAGGAATATATGAGCATGATGGAATAAGGGGCGTTTATAAAAAGGCTGTATATTCCGAAGGAATGAAGAAATTGTATGAAATGCAGGATAATCTTGATGAATTGCGGAGAAGAGGTATTAGTGTCGTTCAATCTAAGATTGAAAACGACAAATTTGTAATGCCATACGTAGACAAGCCTGTTGCATTGGTTGCGTTAAGAGAAATTGCAAAGAAAGATAAAGAAGCATTTTTTGATGCATTGAATGATTTGTATGAATTGATATTAGCATCATCCGAGCATACAGATATTGTGAATGAAAAGGACAGGAATAGTGCCAATGGGAAAGATATGGGAGTTATCCTTTCAAAGGGATATATTGATATGGTGGCACTTAACTGTTTTTATGATGAGACGATAGAAGAACCGAAGAAAAGATTTATATTTTATGACCAGGAGTTTTATTTTGAAAACTGTCCGGCTAAAGCTATATTTTATCGTTCAGTATCAGTTATATATGATGGTGCTGATATGGAATTTGAAAGACTGATTCCAAGAAAAGAGGTACTTGAAAGATTCGACCTTGCAGAGCTTGAAGAACTGTGGCAGCGTATATCCTACAGATTTACAAGCGAATTACGTAATGAAAAGGAATTACAGCTTTATAAACAGGAAAGAACGTGTGACGCAAGAGTAATCTACAGTAACAGGGAAAAGATTAATTACAGTGCCTCTGATTATCAGGAAATATTTGTTGATATTTTCAAAGGACTTGACGATAAAACGAAAGATGGAAATAATAAAAAACTTGTTCTTTTTGGTTCGGGCAATTTTACAAAAAGATTTCTGAATGAATTTGCAGGTTGTTACGATATTTTTTCGATTATAGATAATAATCAGTCGAAATGGGGAACAATGATGGATAATGTACCGGTTAATTCTCCTGATGTTTTAAGAGATATAGATTCTGATGAACTTCATTTGATTATTTGTATAAAAAAATATTATGGTGTTGTAAAGCAGTTAAAGGAAATGGGAATTTCAAAGTATCATATATATGACCCTTCAAATGAATATCCGAATAAAAGAAGAGAGATTGCACAAAAACGTGCGGCAGGCATGATTGCTGAGAATTCAGGAAATACTGGCACTGATGGAGAAAATGAGAAAAAACCGTATAATATAGGTTATATAGCTGGTGTTTTTGACCTTTTTCATATCGGACATCTTAATATGTTTAAAAGAGCAAAAGAACAGTGCAACTATCTGATTGTCGGGGTCGTGTCAGATGAGGGGGTAAGGCTTAATAAGCAGGCTGAGCCGTTTGTTCCGTTTGAAGAAAGAATTGAAATGGTGCGTTCATGCCGTTATGTTGATGAGGCTGTAAAGCTTCCGCTTAATTTTTGTGGAACACAGGATATGTATAAAGTGTATCATTTTGATGTTCAGTTTTCAGGAAGTGATTATGAGCATGATGCGTATTGGATTGCTCAGAAGGAGTTTCTTGAAGAGCATGGTTCAACAATGGTATTTTTCCCATATACACAGAGTACAAGCTCTACGAAGCTGAAGAAAGCTATTAATGCAAAGATAAAAGAGTATGGTTTATACGAGGAGTGATTTTTAAAGTAATGCGTTTTGTTTTATTTTATTCAGATGTAGAGTCGTTTAATTATTTTACAGATAGAATTGTTGAGGAATTAAATAAAAAGAATCATGAATGTTTTGTACTTGATTTGCGTGATATGTCACGATCAGGAGAACATTCATTTGAAAGATTTAATTCGTTCCTTGAAAAAAAAGCTGATGCGGCAATAGCATTTGATGGTTTGGGAATAAAGGACAGGATATTTGTTGAACTGTGGGATTCCATGAATACATTGGCAATTAATATTCTTATGGATCACCCATTAAGATTTCATCCAACAATGTTAAGACATCCTAGGAGGTACATACAGTTTTGCTGTGATAGAAATCATGTGGAATATGTAAAAAAATATTTTGGTGAGAGTGTGGCTGATGTAAGATTTATGCCTCATGCCGGTACATATATGGGTGAGCCTGATTTGGAAAATTACGAAAAAAGACCATATGATGTTTTGTTTTCAGGAACTTTTTATGAACCACATATATATCTTGAACAGATAGATGAGATGTTTAGTGATAATGAACTTATAAAGATGTTTTATCATAATCTTGCAGATTATATGACTGACAGGAATGAAGTGTCTACAGAGCAGGCAGTGGTTGATGTTATGGATTTGATGAGATTGATTATGTCTGAAAAACAGGTGATACAGCTCTTCAGGTTTGCAGAGCCTGTTGACTGGCTTGCGAGAATGTATTATAGAAAGCAGATTGTACAGGTGATTGCAGATTCAGGTATTGATATATGGCTTCTGGGGCGTGGATGGGAGAATCATCCTGCTGCTATGCTTGACAATGTACATATTATCAATGACAGAATACCGTTTAAAGATACACTTCCGGTTATGGCAAAGGCAAAGATTAATCTTAATATTATGCCGTGGTTTAAAGATGGAACACATGACAGAATATTTAATATTTTATTGCAAGGCTCACTTCCTCTTACAGATAAAAGCAAATGGCTCGAAGATAATTTCACTGATGATGAAAATATTGTATTTTATGATTTGAATGAGTTGGACAGTATTCCTGAAATAATAAAAAACTATCTTGATAATCCGGAAAAATCAAAAGAGATTATTAAAAATGGTTTTAATGAAGTTGCTGATAAATATACATGGACACAGATAACGGAGCAGATACTTGCGTGTATAGAATAAGTTATGTGATTAATTTTGGAAATTAATCAATAAATATAAAACATGGAGGTTAAAAATCTATATGAATATTCATACAAAACATGAAATTTTAAAAATAATACAGAACGTGAAAAATATTCATATTAATCTGCATGTATTAAATAACAATGAATATATTAATTCTTTAACACAATGTCAGGAATATGCAGTCAATATTGGAAATATCATTGAAAACAGTGATTGCAATGATAAAAATATTGTTCCGCTTCTTGAAAATTATTGTGAAGTTTTGTATGAATTGTCTCTTATTAATCCGGCAAGTGAAAGAATATATAAAATAAAGTTAATTGATGATTTAATTAATAATGTTGAGAGTTTAATTGGAAAAATTGCAGGAAAATACAGAATTGTATTTCTTCCATATAAAGCCCAGATGTGGGATGCACTTGAGAGCGTCTGGCTTGCGGCTAAAGATGATGACAGATGTGAGTGTGATGTGATTCCGATACCATATTTTGAATTTGATAAACGTAAAAATGAATGGCATCTTGCGTATGACGGAAATGAATTTCCATCATATGTCCCAATTACGCCGTATCAGACTTATAGCATACGTGAGTTAAAACCGGATGCTGCATACATACATTATCCATATGACGGCAGTAATACAGTAACGAGAATCCACCCGGCATATTATTCTGATGAACTAAAAAAATATGTAAATAAATTAATATATATTCCTTATTATGTAACGGCCGGGGCAATTTCGGAAAATCATAAGTATTTTCCTGTTTATAAAAATATGGACTATTTTATTGTACAGTCTGAATTTTTTAAGCGTTCTTGTACCGGAGTATTTTACTACGATAAAATAATTCCACTTGGTTCCCCTAAGATTGATTCAGTAGTTAATAAGTGTAAAAACGAAAAGAATATTCCTGATGAATGGAAAAAAATATTAAATAATAGAAAAGTTTTAATGCTTAATACAACAATAGGCGACATTTTGTGTTATAAAGGTGTTCTTATAAAAAAATTACAGCATTTTTTTGAACTTGTAGCACAAAGAAAAGATATTGCTTTAATCTGGAGACCGCATCCGCTTACTGAGGCAACGATTAAGTCAATGCGGACAGAGATTTATGAAAGTTATATAGAATTAAAACGATATTTTATGGATAATGAAATTGGTGTGTTTGATACTACACCTGATATTGCATATACGATTGCTGTAAGCGACGGATATATAGGTTCGGATGGAAGCTCGGTTATTAATATGTTCAGTGCTGCCGGAAAGCCGGTGTTTATATTTAATGATTTAATATTTAATGAATTTTCTGAAAATGAAAAAAGAAATCTAAGAATTATTAATATGGTTGTTAAAGAAAATGAATTGTATTTTGTTGCAGATTCATTTAGTGGGATATTCAGATTTGATATTACAAATTTCAAGGATGCAGATAGTAATTATATAGGGGAAGTGATTGATAATTCCGAACACAGATGGCAACAGCCATATGGATATATATGTACACAGCATGATGATGTATATATAGCATCAGTATACAGTGACTATATTACAAAATATGATGGTACTAATTATAAAACATTTATATGTAATGAAAAATATGATGCGAGAGCATTGGGACAAATGAAATTGTGTGATAATTTTCTTGTGTTTTTGCCTTATGAGGGATTTGATATATGGAAATATGATACTCTGACAGGAGAATGGACGGTTGATAAGATAACAATTTTAAATCTGTATAAAAATCTTGGAACAGCGGCATATGGAAATATAGCTTATAGCTGCGTATATTTTAATGGGTGTTTATGGATAGTAACAGGCTGTTCGGATTATTTATTAAAATATAATGTCAATACCGGTGAGAGTGAATTGCATAAAAATGGCGTAGATAAATATGTATATACCTATATAACAGCAGATGAAAATAGATTGTATCTCCTTGATAATATTAACAATATTATTGCAATAACAAATGATGGAATTGATTGTATGGTAATCAAGATTCAAACATCACTTATAAAAAAATACTGGAATACAGAAAACGGAGAATTGTGTTTATTCAAAGCTGTTTTAAATGTTGGAAACTATATTGTGCTTATTCCGGCATTTTCAGACACATTTATAAAAATAAATAAAATCACTAATGAGCAGAGTGCGATAAACACACATTTTCTTGATAATGCAGACGGCTGTTTTAATGGATATAATCCGGAATATTCTTATAGCACAGGTGCATTTGCGGTACTTAATAGTTATGAATTTATAGTGCAGCGTACATATGATGGAAAAGCAGCAGTTATTAATGTTGATGATATTAATACTGAAAATGTTGAGGCGGGAAATTGCCGGGAATTTTACATTAAAATTTCAAATGTTGATTTAGAGAAAAAACTGGAAAATTCGGATGGATTCGAGAAAATGTGCAGTAATGGTTATTTCTGCCAGAAAGAGAATATATATCTTTCAACAGAACAATTTCTGGATAGAATGGTGTCCGGTGACTGGGATGGAATTTTAGAGCGGCAGCAGGAATATGTGAAATCTCTTGCAGTAAATCCTGGAACATGCGGTGAAAAAGTACATGAATTTGTTATGAATTCGTTAATAAAATGTTGATTTTAGAAGGTGGCTTATATGAATTTATCAGTATGTATTATTGCAAAGAATGAAGAAAAACATATAGAAAAATGTATGCAATGTCTGTCTGATAAGGAAGTACAGATAGTTGTGGCAGATACCGGGTCTACAGATAAAACTAAAGAAATTGCAAAAAAATACACAGAGTTCGTATATGATTTTAAATGGATTGATGATTTTGGGGCGGCAAAACAGTTTGCAGTATCAAAAGCGTCCAATGACAATATATTGATTCTTGACTGTGATGAATATTTGCAATCTGACAAAACTGTACTTGAAAAATTAAATAGTATGCTTGAAAATGAACCTCGAAGAGCCGGACGCATAAAATGTATCAATGTATTGGAGGATGATTCAAAAAATACTGATTGGATAACAAGAGCATTTAACAGGAAGTATTACAAGGTAGAAGGAAAAATACATGAGCAGATAGTTAAGGCTGACGGAGAACCGGCAGATACGTTCTTATCCGCTGTTGTTATTAAGCATGTTGGATATGCACTTAATGATGATGAGAAGAAGAAAAAGGCATCACGTAATATAAAACTTCTGAAAAAAAGACTTGCTGAGCTTGAAAAGAATTTTGATAGTGACATAACACAGAATAATGAAAAAGAGATTCCATATATTTATTATCAGTTGGGGAAAAGTTATTATATGGAAAAAGATTATAATAATGCATGTGATTTTTTTTCAAAGGGGCTTTCATTCGATTTGGAACCAAAGCTTGAGTATGTTATAGATATGGTTGAAACATATGGATATGCAATGTTAAACTGTGGAAAAGTTCAGGAAGCATTATCGTACACATCAATTTACGATGTATTTGGAAACAGTGCGGATTTTAAGTTCCTTATGGGACTTATATATATGAAAAATGCAATGTTTGATGAAGCTGTAAATGAATTTCAAAAAGCAGCAGAATATAAAGAAAGCCGTGTTGAAGGTACTAATTCTTATCTTGCATATTATAATATCGGGGTAATATATGAATGTCTGGGAAATATAGGAAAAGCACAGGAATATTATAAAAAATGTAATGGCTATTCAAAAGCTGTGGAAAGGCTTAAAAATGGAAGACATGGCAATTTAACGAAATGCAGAAAAACAGGGGTGTAATATGATTAATAATGAAAATATAATGTATATGTATTGTAATGTTCTTGGACAGACAGAGCCGGAAAAGGTTCTTGATATAGGTCTGTTCTACAGGCAGATAGGTGGTGTGTCAAGAACAATTCTTAATTCTGATGTTCCAAAGAAGTGTTTTATTACAGGTATTGATTTGGAAAATTCAAAAAATTACGGAGTGTATAATACAATATATGATGAAATAATAAGGATGGAAGATATAGCCGGATTATCCGATGCAGAATATGATTTAGCTGTATTTCTTGATAAAAAAATTAAAGGTTTAGAAAGAAAGAATCTTTTTGATTTTGTAAAATCGAACTGTAAGTGTATTTTTGCTTATGAAACAGATGATGTATATCTGCAAAATTGGGAAAATAAAAGGAAACTTAATGTTAATAATGTGACTGGAATTCTTGCATGGAGGTGACAAAATAATGGATACACAGATGTGGGTGATAACACATAAAAATTATCCGGGTATAAGTGATGACTTATATAGAACTCTTCATGTTGGCAGAGCTTTGTCACAGGACCTTGGATATACAGGTGACGATACAGGAGATAATATTTCATTAAAAAATAGAAATTATTGCGAACTTACGGGACTTTACTGGCTTTGGAAAAATAATCAATGTGATATTATAGGTGTATGCCATTACAGGAGATTTTTTCTTGAAAAAGGACGCATGCTTACAAAAGAATATATAGAGAAGACTTTAAATGATTACGATATAATTGTTCCGACATGTGGAATGGTTAAGGAAGAAAATGTAAGAAAGCAGTATGCGGCTAATCATTATGAAGAAGATTTTGATATATGCAGAGATGTAATAAGCGAAAAGTATCCGGAATATGTGGAAGCATTTGATATAATGGCTGAATCAAAATTACTTAATTTTTGTAATATGATAATTACAAGGAAAAATATTTTTGATGATTATTGTAAATGGCTATTTGATGTTCTTTTTGAAGTTGAAAAAAGAGTAGACATATCCGACAGAGATGACTATCAGAAGCGTATATTTGGATTCTTATCAGAACGTCTTATAAAAGTATGGCTGATAAAAAATGAATATAAAGTAAAAGAACAGAATGTAAAAATGATGGATTCGGACGAGCTTGATAAAAAATCCAGTCTTAATAATGCAATACGGAATGTTTATCAAAAAATAACAGCAGGAATATTAAAAAAATATTTAAGTCCGACAGTTCAGTCAGAAAAGATAAATCAGTCAGTATGTTCTGATGGTCGTATTCCTGTGTGGACATACTGGTGGGATGGAGAGGAGCAATCACCAGAAGCTGTAAAGAAATGTATAAAAAGTATCCGTGATAATATTGACAGCAATAAATATAAACTTCATGTTATAACACTTGCTGATTGCCAGCAGTATGTTACATTTTCCAATATAATTATTGATAAGGTTAATTCAGGAAAAATTGATTTGGATATATTGGCACAGAGATTATCAATGGAACTTTTGTACAGATACGGAGGCGTGTGGATAAGTCCGGAGTGTTTTGCTGCTGATGAAAGAGTTAATGATTTTATTGATTCAGGAGAATTTGTTTCATTAAAACATGAAGGAATATGTGATAAATCATTTTTAAAAGGACCGGCGGGATTTCCGTTATTTGGATTTGTAATGGAGTCGATTGATACATATTTTAGCTTTAAAGATGATTTGTTGTCACAGGATATGACGGATGAATTTATTAATATAGCATGTGAACATATGGATTATGTACGTAATGATGTGGATAAATGCCCTGATAATAATAAAAATTGTGAATTCTTCAAAGAAAATGCAGATAGAGTTTATCGCGAAGAAATATGGGATGACGTAGTAAAAGATACTTGGCTGTATAAATTGCAGAGTGACAGACAATATAAACAAAAAAATATTATAGACAAAGATACATTTTACGGAAAAATTATCTGTAGATAGTAAAATGTATATTATGCAGGAGATAATGTGAATTTCATGGATGAAAAAAATTTAAGTATAATTGTTATAAAATCTGAGATGTCATCTTCTTTTTATGAAACATTGATGAGTGTCTGCAGGCAGTTAAATTATAATGATAATATTGAAGTCATACTCGCAGATGCCGTTGATGGGACGGCGTATGAATTATGCAGAAAATATGGGGAGGATGACAATACATTATTGCTGGATAAAGTAAGATTTGTTGATATCAGTTCACAGATTTTTGAAAATATGGCCCAGATAAAAAATGAGTCTGTAAAATATGCAACAAACAGGCGTGTGCTGATTTTGACAGATAACCAGATTCTTCAGGAAGGTATCATTGAGAAATGTCTGTTGACTGATAGAATCGAAGTTTCAGATGATGAATTGAAAAGTTATTATAATGCAGGAACAGATGCATTTTCATATCTTGTTGCTGACAGGGATACGTTTAGTTCAATAGGTGGATGGAATTCTAGTCTTGCATGCAATGAGGATTATGAATTATTTATACGAGCATGCAATTATAATTGCCATGATAAATTTTATCCAATATATTCTGATGAATATAAATATCCTGTTTTTAAAGAAACATTTTTGGTATATGCCTATATTCTTGGAAAATATGCTTCAAAACTTCGCAATTCGGGTATGTTTAATGATGTTTTGTCAAACTGGTTTATACAGGCAAAAAACTATGGTATAGAAACATATTTTGAAGATTGTGCAAAGAATATGATTGGCAGAACAGAATATTTTAATGATATTGATAAAAATAGGAGTCCTGTACTTATGTTTTGCGGATTAAAAACATGTAATGGAACATTAAACTCATTTGCATTAGAATTTGCCAAGGCTCTCAGAAATAAAAGAATTAATGTTTTGCTTTTAAATATTGATGATGATAACACAACAGAGAATATTGGAAAAATAATTCTGAATGATTACAGATGCGTAATTGGCATGCAGACAGGTATATATACAGAGAGACTCGAAAATGGTCAGTTACTTGGTAATTTATTTAAATGCCCTAAGTTTAATTATGTATTTGACCATCCTCTTTATGTCAGCTGGAGTCTTATGCTGCCGGTTAATGATTTGTATGTTTTGCAGCAGGATGAGACTTATTCTGAATATATAACAAAATATTATCCTTCTCTGTAGACTCATATTCTGATACCGGTGTCCACCTGCGGGACTTATTGGCAATCTTACAAAAACGGAAAATGGCAAAACAGAAAAAATATATGATATATCTTTTATTGCAACATATAATGATTACAGAGAGAGACTAGATGTAATAAAAAATCTTCCTGATAATATAAGAAAAATATCATGGCATATGGTTAATCAGCTGAAAAATCATCCTAATCAGCGTGCAGAGGAAGCACTAGAGGCAGTGCTTGAAAAAAAGAAAATAACTTTAACAGAGCATGAATTTGTTGTTACGCTTCATAAATCTCTTGAAGCTGTGAGAACAGTAACTTTTTATATAAGAGAAAAAATTATAAAAACTCTTATAGAATCAGGTATAAAGGTTGATGTTTTTGGTGATTCGTGGAAAAAATCTCCGTATGCAGATAATAAAAATCTTATTATTCATGATGATATTGATTTTGAAAAAGGGCTTGACATTATGGCACAAAGCCGTATTTCTCTTAATGTTATGTCATGGCATAAAGGCGGCATGACTGAAAGAATTGCCAATGCGATGCTTAATTATTCTGTCTGTGTTACGGATGAAACTTCTTATATAAACAGGCATTTTGTAGCGGGAGAAAATATAGTTACATTTAATCTTGATAATATTGATAAGCTGCCGGATAAGATAAGAACAGTTTTGCAGGATGAAAATCTTCAGAAATATATTGAGAAAAATGCGTATAAGAAAGCTTTAAGCGAACATACATGGGATAATCGTTCTGATTATTTTATGAACATACTGGGAGAAATTGAAAAATAATGAAGATATTGTATTATACGTGGAATGAGACAATGGCATATGATATTGAAGAAACTCTTGATGTTGAAGGACATGATGTTGTCAAGGTGTCATATCCTATAAGCAGTTATGTTGCGGATAAAGGATTTAATGATTATATTGTGAGAATTCTTGATAAAGATAATTTTGATTGTATATTTACAATGAATTATATACCTGCTCTTGCGAAAATATCATTCCTGCGAAAAATAAAATATATTGCATGGATTTCAGATAGTCCCAATTACACGACATATTCAGAAATGATTCACAGTCCGTATAATTATATTTTTCATTTTGATAAAAAAGAAGTGGAGAATCTTAGAAGTACAGGGGCTAAAAATATATTTCATATGCCGCTTGCAGTAAATACTAAGAGAGTGACCAAACAGATAGAAACATCAAAAATACAGAAAAACAAATATAAAGCAGATGTATCTTTTCTGGGAAGCTTATATAGTGACAGGGATTTTTTTGATAAGATAAGTGGAATTAACGATTATCAGAAAGGTTTTGTTGATGCGGTAATAAAAGCACAGTTATTATTTCAGGGGTGTGATTTAATTGAAGAAGCATTACCAAAATCATTTATAGAGAGCGTATTGAAGCTGGTTGATTTTAATATGGACAGTGAAATCAAGCTGTCCGATGAAAAAATTCTGCTTGATTTAATAAGAAAAAAAGCTACATCAATTGAAAGAATTGAATTGTTAAATTTTATTGCAAAAAAATATCAGGTTGTTCTTTATACAGGTTCTGCTGATAATATGCTGTATCATGTAGAGAACAGAGGATATCTTGATTACAACACACAGATGCCGGTTATGTTTAATTCTTCAAAGATTAATCTTAATATAACACTTAGAAGCATACAATCGGGAATAAGCCTGAGAGCTCTTGATATAATGGGAGCAGGTGGATTCCTTATTTCAAACTGGCAGCCTGAACTTGCGGAATGTTTTGAAGAGGGAAAAGAGGTTGTAATGTACTATGACAGAAATGATTTGATGTCTAAGATAGAATATTATCTGCAAAATGAAGATGAGAGAATGAAAATTGCGGAAAATGGACAAAAAAAGATAATTGAGCAATTTGATTATTCATGTGCATGGAAAAAAGTATTCGGTGTGGTGTTTTAGAACACTACATCGAATATTTCTTTTAATCTGACTTTATATGTATGGAATTCATTTACTTTACCAAAACCATTGGCAGCAATCTGCCGGCGTTCATTATCGTGCTCTAAATAATAGTCACATTTATTTATTAAATCTTCTTTTGATTCAAATACTGCCATATCTTCTCCGGGAACAAAAAAGTCGTAAAAATCTGCCTGATAATTAGACAGAAGAAAACCATTACAGCCCATGATATCCATGGCTCGCAGAGGAATTCCGGAGCGGATTGAACGGAGTGAAATATTTAAGTTTATGCGGCTATTATTAAATACATATGGCATGTGGTTATAATAGTCTATCGGACCGCAATTGATTATTTCAGGCAGTTCAGGTGTTGCATTAGGAGTGTAAAGGTGTGTGTTGAACTGCTTTGATACTGCACTGAGCAAATCTTTTCTTTCAAGTTCTGCAAGCTTTCTTGCAATAAAATAGTATGCGTAGAGGTAAGAAGTTGTTTCTACGCCGTCTTTATTTGGTTCGGCCGGGACACTTTTTTGCAAAGCATCAATAATATCGGGTTTTAATAATTCTTCAATAAAATAATATCCGTATACTTTCAGCTGTGCCTGTATTATTCCATCAAGATATCCTGAAACATAAGGAGGTAGGTTTTTCAGCCTGTCAAATAAATTGTGTTTTTCATTATACATTGAACCGACAAATGCAACATCACATTTATATTTATTACATAAATTTGAGATTGCAGGATTGGTGTCTGCTTCGTTAAGCTGTCTTGTTATCCTGTCAGTATTTACTGCGAGCGGTGCATAGTAGACTGTGTTAATTCCTGCATTTTTGAGCTCAAGATAGAGAGTCTTATCAAAAATAAATATATAATTGCATGGATTTATAACGGTGTATGAATATAAAGATACAAGCGGGCTGTCATATATAAAAGCAATATATGGAATATTAAAACGACGGCAGCAGTTTGATATTACCGGGCTGTAATTAAATGTAAATACACAGTCGTATTTAATACTCATTTCATTTTCAAAAATATTATCAAATTCTTCATTTTTTCTTTCACGCATTAATTCTGTAGAAATACATTTATATTTAATAGCCATATCTTTAAAAGCATCGCAGATATCTTCAATTCCGAAGTTTTTCCATTCAAAAATAAGTACATTCATAGTGTGTTCCTCTATAGTTTAAGTGTTTTGTGTTTATGGTTGTTACTGTTTCTGCATGGCTTTACTGCTTCATCTTTATCCCGGAAATGCCATATCAAGCATTTGCAATATTCTTGTGTCATATGTGTGAAGACGTGCTACGGTCTCAAATCCGTGGCGGGCGATTTCCTCACGTTCATTATCGTGTGCAAGGTAATAGCTGCAAAGCTCTTTCAGGCTGCCGAAGCTGTCATATGCAACGAGGTCTTTTCCGATTTCAAAAAATTCGGGAAGTTCTGTCTGATAATTGGTAATCAGAAATCCTCCTGCGGCAAGAACGTCGAAAATCCTTAAAGAAAGTCCCGAACGGATTGATTTTGCTGTTATATTAAGATTGATTTTACTCTGGTTAAAGATTATTGGCATTTCTGTGAGAGATTTTGCAAAACCGCGGTTATGTATATGCGGCATGGATGAAGTGTCGCTTCCAGTGTAGATGTCTACATTAAAGTTGTCGGATAACATGCGTAAAGCACGAAGGCGTTCCTGTTCGGCGACTTTTACACTTATATACTGCTGTGCAACAAGTGCACGGTTTTTCTGTCTGTAGCTTTCAGGAAAACGGTATGAACCGGGTGTTGCTTCAAGAAATCTTGTGGCAAAATCTTCAGTAATCAGTTCTTCGATAAAATTGTAACCATATACTTTAAGCTGTGCTTCAATAATACCATCAGTAAAGCCACGGTCGGCATCATTTAATTCTGACCGGTTGAAAGGACATTTTTCCTGATAAGTGGAGCCGATAAATGAAATATCGCTTGCAAACTTTGCTTTTTCGGATGTAGATGCATTTTTAATAACATTTTGTATTCTGTTGACGTCTGCAGCAAGCGGAACGTGGAATATATGTCCTTGGTTGAAAGGCTCAAATTCGTTGTAAAGACACCTGTCAAATAAAAATATGCGGTTGCAGTCATTTTTTAGCGAATAAGAGTAGAGTTCAAGAACAGGACTGTCAACGATAAGTGAAATGTATTTTAAATGCATTATTTCGCATAAGTCCGACAGCCATGGGAAAAAGTTTATTGTGAAGACAAATGTAAACTGACCGTCTATAAGCTTTTTTGATACTGTTTCGACACATTGTGATGGCAGCAGATTTTTATTGTATATTTCCATGTCTTCGTCTATGACTTCAAATCCAAGCCGTTTGAAAGAATCAGATATGTCAGGCTCACATATGCTTCCGTATTTATAGAAAAATATTTTCATAAATTGTATCATCCATTCATTGTATTATTGCAAAATATAAGTTATTCTGTATATATATTTTAGCAGAACATAAGTGGCGGGGCAACCCACGAGTTGATGTGAAGGTGGTGATATTGTGATTTTGGAGAATATAGATTTTTTAAATGAATTTAATGGCGTATCGGTATTTGTGCGTCTTATTCTGGCATTGATTCTTGGTGCACTTCTTGGTATTGAGAGGGAACGGAAGCAAAGACCGGCAGGACTTCGTACGTATACGCTTGTCTGTCTGGGTTCGGCTCTTGCAGCAGTAACTAACGAATATATATGTACGATTTATCCGTCTGCCGACCCGGCAAGAATTCCGGCACAGATTGTAAGCGGAATTGGATTCTTGGGTGCCGGAACTATACTTGTGACAAAAGAGCATCAGGTAAAGGGACTCACTACGGCGGCAGGTCTGTGGTGCTGTGCAGCAGTTGGAATTGCGGTTGGTTCGGGTTTTTATTATGGTGCAATATTTGCCGGGATTCTTATTGTCGTTAGTCTCAGAGTTTTTTCTATTGTTGATAAGAATTTTCTTAAATACAATAAATATATGAATTTTTATGTTGAATATAATTCAAAAGTTTTTATAAGGGGGCTTATATTTTACGCTAAAAAGAGTGGGTATCAGATATTGGACTTGGAGATTACAAAAGACAGTTCAAGTGGAACGTATTTTGCAACATTTCAGCTAAAGATTACGAATCCTTCATTAAGGACACTTGTGCTTGCATCGGTGCAAGAGCTTCCTGATTGCATTATTGCGGAGGAAATGTAGCATAAACACATGCATCAGAAAATAGTATCTCTTATATGTTTGCAAAATTACATTGATGTGGGGTATAATAAAATCACTTATTAATGTTATTAATTGTTAATGTAATTAATATACACAGCGAATTTTTAACGCACAAAAAATGTGCATATAAAGAGAAAGGGGTACAAAGATGGCACAATATAAATCTTTTTATAAGCTTCTTGAAAGCCTTGCAGATAAATATAATGATAAAGCAGCTGTTTTATATGATACATTTGAAGTCAGCTATAGAAAATTATTTGATGATTCGGTAAAAAAAGCACTTCATTTGCAGCATTTTGACGGTAATAGAATTGCCATTTACGGACCGGCTTCATATAGATGGATTGTTAATCTGTTCGGAACGGTTCTTGCCGGAAAAGATGCGGCACTTGTCGATTTTTTTATTCCGCATGATATCAGATTTAAAATGATTGAGAAAATAGATGCGGATTATGTGCTTTGTTCTACAAACCAGTATATTTTATCAGACGCCAATGGAATAATTATTAATGGTGCCGAAAATGATAATGTTGATGGACTGACATATAATGCGGATGATGTAAAAGAAGGAAATATTTTATTATTTACGGCAGGTGAAAACGAGTGTGACAAAGCGGTTGTTCTTACTTCAGATAATATAATGAGTGCCATTGGTTATATAAATGCCCATTGCAACTGCACTGAAGATGACAGGGTTCTGGCACAGATTGAATTAAGTAAAATATTTGGATTGTTATACTGCCTTATATGGCCGCTAAGCTGTGGTGCATGTATATGTGTCGGAAGAGGACTGAGGCATATAGATGCGGACACATACTATTATGATGCAACTATTCTTCCGGCCAATCCATCAATGGCTGAGTATTTGAAGAAGATAAAAGGATTCAATGACAATTTGAAAAATATAATAATAGGTGGTGCACCATGTCCGTATCATCTGTATGAATGCCTCAGAGACAGAGATATTAATGTAAGTTCTGTTTATGGAACATCTGAAAGTACAGGCTGTATTGCAATTAATTATGATGAGGATGGTTCATATGAGCCGTTTGCGGATAATACGCTTAAACTTTCTGATGATGGTGAAATTCTTCTAAGCGGTGGATGTGTCATGAAGGGATATTATAATGATGAGGTACAGACAGAAAGAAAGTTAAAAGGCGGTTATCTTCATACTGGAGATTATGGAAGAATTAACAGCAGTGGAAGACTTGTTATTACAAAGAGAAATCCGGCAATTATCAGTCTTCCTACAGGTGAAAAAATATGCAGAAATGTCATAAACAGAGAAATAGAATCAATTAATGGAATTGCAGAAAGCTATATAATGTTTTATGATGAGAAGCTGATTGCGGTAATATCTGCTATCGACAAAAGTGAAAAAGTTGACAGATTTAAGCGTAAGATAGACAAGTATAATGATAAGAAAGGCTACAGATGGGAAATACAAAAGGTTGTTCTTCTTGATAAGAAACTGCCAAGAAAGGATGATGGCAGTGTTGATGAAGAGGCTCTTGAGAAAGTGATAGATGAAGCTTAAGATTTTTCTCTTTTTGCCGATATAACATTCATGTAGATACAATATGACAGTTATTTGTTATATTTTAAGAAGAATAAAGGAGATTTATAATCATGGAAGATTTACGTACACAGCAGATAGAAGCACTTGAGGTGGCAGTTCCATACTGTGCAAAGATAAGCAATGCATTAAATAATCTTATGGAAGAGCTTAACGGTCACAGACAGCCGGATACGGATGAATATATGAAGAGCACATTGAACGGGCTTAACTGGATTGTTGAAGTGTATAATGGAACAAAAGATCTTATCAATAAAGACAGTGTAGTAATTAACAAAGAAGAGGTAAATAAGAGCGTTTTAGCACTTAATGCAGCCAATAATGCTAATGATGATGCTGCGAGAGTTGAGGCACTTAAAGGACTTAAAGCTTTTGTTGATACATTTTCTGCACAGGCTGGGAAAGTTATAGCATAAAAATAAAATATAAGTAATAAAGTATTTGAAATGTTTTCTTGTTTGTGATAATATTATAGAAAAGCCCCAAAGGATGTTTTATGAGATTATTGATAGATAGAAAAGATTTGGAATTACTACTTGAGAAAGATAGAGAGTATATTGGTAATAATGTTGGAATTGATACGATGATAGCGGCAATATCATTTTTGTTGTCAGTATTTACAGCAAATTATAGTGATTTGCTGGGAATATCAGGTATAGTGCTGAAAACAGTTTTCTGTATTATAGGAGTGGTTTACTTTATTAAAACAGTTTGGGATATTTTTAATATGATAAAAAATAAATACAATCACAAAGTTTTGTTTGAAAAAATTGAAGGGCTTGATATGATACAGCATAATCACTCACTTATAGTCATAAAAGATTCTTTTAGTGGAATAAAAGAAAGATATTTGCTTTATTATGATGAAAAATGGGATTGTAAACTTTTTTTGAATTATAAAACACAAGATAGAAATAATGAAGATGTTATAGTTGATAATGTTTCAGCTGATTTGGGAGTTGATAAGGCTGACATTAAATGTAGTTATGTGACATCAAGAATTCAGGAAAAATATTCTGTTAGTCATAATGAGAATAGGATATATAATCATCGCCTTTATGAAGTCAGGATTAGTGAATTTCCGGAAAATGAAAAAAATGATGATTTTATTGTTAATAAAAGACATTATTATTGGATGACTTTGTCTGATATGCAGCATGATGAAAATATAATTAAAAAGAATATGGAAGTCGTTGATTTTGTAAAAGAGACGATATAAAAATAGGTGGCTATCGCATGACAGCCACTTATTTCTTGTGTGGAATTTCAAAAACTCTTCATAAAGAGTTCATATACTAACAATAATCATTAAACATCATTCCGCTGTAAGCAGAAAGATTATATGGGTCGTTAAAAGCATATTTTGGATTTTTGTATGCAACGATTTTGTTGTTTACATAATTCATAGGATTGGTTGAGATATCCTCTGCTTTTTTCATAAGGGCTGATTTGAAGTTATTAAGCTCATTGAAAATATTATCAATTGTGCCATTGTGTGCAGATTCTATCACAGTCTGTCTGTCAACACTGACAGAGCCGTCATCTTCGACTTTTAAGCCATTATTATTTAAAGTGGTTCTGTATTTCGATGCTATTCTTGAAAATTCCAGCTTTAATCGGTCATTTCCCTCAAAAATTTTATTATTGTCGCTTTCTGTGATTTTGACAAGACCATTGTAACCTGATATTAACTCGTCAATGCTGTCTGCAATGGAATTATCATCCGTATTGAGGCTGAGGGTAACAGGCTCATCTGTAGTTTCTTTTAATTTAACTGAAAATGTTTTGTTGAGCATAAATTCATTGGAAGGTGAATACTGCTCGCTGCCATTGACAGAAAAAATTGCATTATAAGGATAGCTGCTTACCCTGTCCATGCCGAGAGTATTTATAAGCTCACTGTTATCGGATTTTATGCTGAAAATAGTTGAATGAATACCTGATATTCCTGTTGCATCAGATGTTATTACAAGTCCCTTGTTCTCAAGGCTGTCAGTCTTTACTTCGCAATTAAGGCCGATGTTGGAACGATTAATGAGACGTGCAATTTTATTTTCAACATCATCATTATTTTCATCTTCTGATACGTTAAATTCAAATTCATATGTAAGGTTATTGATATTTAAATCAAAAGAATATGTTCCCGGCTTTAAAAGCTTCTGGTTAGACGGCAAAAAATTTCCGGTGTTTACCTGATGGGTTGCAAGCTGGCTGACACTTATTTCAAGCGGTTCACAATCAGATGATGAATCTCCTATAAATTCAGCCGAAACAGCTTCCGGGTTGCTTGAAGATGCCGATTTTTTGAATGTCATCTCGCCACTTTTATCATCTGATAAATCTTTTGCAATATAACAAAGCTGTCTTGCATGCTCTTTTAAATCTATGGCATATTTTTGTGCGGCAACGGAGAAATCAACCTTATATGTAGGTGTCTGACTGTTGGTTTTTAAAACTCTGCCATATGAATTCTTTAACTGGTTTTTTGTATGGGTATCATATTTAGAATTAGATTTCCAGCCATATTGGGAAATATAATAGCTGTATGCACTGCTAATCATCAACAGTCACCTCCTTGTCTGCTAATAATAATATATATATATATGAGATTATGGAAAATCCGTTTTCCAAAAAATTCTTTAATATATTATATAGTATTAATCGGGACAGGGCAACAAAAACTTAATAGTAAATTTTTATTATTTACTTGATTTTTGGGATAATATGATGTATTTTATATGAAGCAGGATGAGAAAACATAAAAAAAGTGTTGACGCACTCTTGAATACTGTGCTATATTAGACTGGCTATGGAAGCGGTCTTTTTTTTATGCCTAAAAAAAGCCAATTGGTGTATTTAATACACCTGCAAAAAAACTAGAAAAATTGGAGGTGGAAGTTGTGCGCGTTAAGATAACATTGGCATGTACAGAATGTAAACAGCGTAATTACAACATGACAAAGGATAAGAAAACACATCCTGACAGAATGGAAACAAAGAAGTATTGCAAGTTCTGTAAGTCACACACATTACACAAGGAAACAAAGTAAACCAGCACAGTGAGGTAGAGACAATGGGTGAAACTGTTAAAGAGACAAAACAGAAGAAAAACTGGTTCAAAGGTCTTAAAGCAGAGTTTAAAAAAATCATCTGGCCTGACCGTAAGTCCCTTACAAAAGAGACAGTTGCTGTTGTAGCTGCATCCGTATTATTAGGTGTAATAATAGCAATTGTGGATTTTATCGCACGTATTGGTATTGAATTCTTAGTAAAGTAAGGAAAAGGTGATTAAATGGACGAAGCAAAATGGTATGTAGTGCATACTTATTCCGGTTACGAGAATAAAGTCAAGGTAGACATTGAGAAGACTGTGGTAAACAGGAATCTTGAAGACCAGATTCTTGAAGTGGTTGTACCGCTTGAGACTGTTGTTGAAGTTAAGAACGGCTCAAAAAAGTCTGCTCAGAAAAAAATGTTTCCTGGCTATGTTTTAATCAACATGGTTATGAATGATGACAGCTGGTATGTAGTTCGTAACACAAGAGGAGTTACGGGATTTGTTGGTCCCGGATCTAAACCAGTACCACTGACCCCTACAGAGATTAAAGCACTTGGTATTGCACTGCCAGGCAGTGAAAACGAGAACAAACCTGTAGTTAAGTTTGACGGTAAAGTCGGCGACCAGGTTATGATTCTTACAGGTGCCTGGGAAGATACTGTTGGGGAAATCACAGGCATTAATGAAGGTAAGCAGTGTCTTACAATTAATGTTGAGATGTTCGGCCGTGAAACTCCGGTCGAGATTGGTTTTACAGATGTAAAACTGATGTAAGAAGGTTCGCATAACGCGGACGTGGGAGACACTTTGTTTATATTGGCAAGTGTCGCCAATTACCACATTTTTATTTAGGAGGTGCCTAAAATGGCAAAGAAAGTAACAGGTTATATCAAATTACAGATTCCTGCTGGTAAGGCAACACCAGCTCCACCGGTTGGTCCTGCACTCGGACAGCACGGTGTAAATATCGTAGAATTTACAAAGCAGTTTAACGCTAAGACAGCTGATCAGGGTGATTTAATCATCCCTGTTGTTATTACAGTATATGCAGATAGAAGTTTTAGTTTCATTACAAAGACTCCTCCTGCTGCAGTTCTTCTTAAGAAAGCTTGCAACATTAAGTCAGGTTCAGGTGTTCCTAACAAGACAAAGGTTGCTACAATTAAGAGAGCAGAAGTTCAGAAGATTGCTGAACTCAAGATGCCTGATTTAAATGCTGCATCAATCGAAGCTGCAACTTCTATGATTGAAGGAACTGCTAAGAGTATGGGTATCGTTGTAGAAGACTAATTCTGCAATGCTACATTTGTCGGGAATCCGGTAATATTTCATATGTATAGTTAAGAGTTGGATATAACTCTTTGTAATCGTAAAACGTGGGAGGAAAGTCAAACCCTTCCGATAATACCACTAGGAGGTTTTTTTATAATGAAAAGAGGAAAGAAATACGTTGAGGCAGCCAAGAATATTGACCGCC
>OLNQ01000678.1_pt1 | contig 35593 bp, 29 predicted proteins | sample 1672821 | NCBI WGS metagenome assembly OLNQ01 (sample SAMEA3136727, study PRJEB25190) | human gut metagenome | biome: human gut; feature: human-associated habitat; material: faeces | place: Austria | collected 2013 | reverse complement strand
AGGTCTGCACCGGCATCCAGATATTACCGCCGATAGCAGCGCCGGCCAGATCCGTATCGCCTGCCTGCCCGGACATACTGGCATCAAAAAAGTTCATGCCCATAATCGCAATCTGCGTACCGATAATCGGCAGCATCACACTCAACAGACGCTTAACCTTATCCTTATAATCCTTGTGTAAAATTTTTAGCATATCCTTACTCCCATTTTCCCTAATATAACAAAAGCCACACGACTGCAAACACAGTCGTGTGGCGAAAAGATGACTATTGAATCAGAAAAAATCCACAACAATTTTTCAGATTTAATTTTAACAATAAGCAGCCTGCTTGTCAAGCTAAGCCTTCTGCTTCTGCCAATTCGGAAAGATAAGCCCAACGATCCACCATCTCATCCAGCTTTTGCTGCACAGCCTCCTGCTGCTTCGTCAAATCTGCCAGACGGGTAAAGTCACTGCCGCATTGGTTAATTTCCGCACCCAGCATTTTCAGCTCTGCCTCACTGCGCGCAATCTCCTGGTCAAGACGCTCCAGCTCCAGGCGCTCGCCATAAGTCATTTTCTTCTTCGCAGGCTCTTCGGCAGGCTTTGCTGCAGCCACCGGCTTATCCTTAATAGGCTGCGCCTGCTGCGCGCTTTCCTCCTGCAGAGCTTCTGTATAATCGCTGTAGCCGCCGATATATGGCTTGATGCTGCCATCCTGCTCCAACGCGAAAATCTTTTGCGCAAAACGGTCGAGGAAGTAACGGTCATGGGAAACTGCGATAACCGCACCGGCGAAGCTGTCGAGATAATCCTCCAAAACAGAAAGCGTCGGGATATCCAGATCATTCGTCGGTTCGTCCAAAAGCAGTACGTTCGGTGCCGTCATCAGCACGCGCAGCAGATACAGGCGGCGTTTTTCACCGCCACTGAGCTTGGACACCGGCACCCATTGCAGCTCCGGCGGGAAGAGGAAGCGTTCCAGCATCTGCGCCGCGCTGATGCGCTGGCCGTCGGCCGTTTCAATGTAATTATTCGCTTCCTTGATATATTCCAGTACACGCATATTGCTGTCCGGAAACTCGCTGTGCTGTGCAAAATAACCAATCTTCACAGTCTGGCCCACGCGCATTTCGCCGCTCGTAGGCTGCAGCTTACCGGCAATGATATCCATCAGCGTTGATTTGCCTGCACCGTTAGGACCGACGATACCGATACGGTCATTACGCAGCAGGATATAGCTGAAATCCTTGATATAATCCTTGCCGTCCCACACCATGCCGATATCTTCCAACTCGATGATTGTTTTGCCAAGACGACTGCTGACGGAGGACATCTCCAGATTTGCTTCCGTCTTGACATTTTTCACTTCCGCTTCAATCTGAGCAAAGCGCTCCACGCGGTCCTTCTTTTTGGTACGGCGTGCTTCCGCGCCACGGCTGATCCACGCCAGCTCGCGGCGGTAGATGTTGCGCAGCTTTTGCGCAGCAGAGGCTTCCGCAATGCGGCGTTCCTCTCGCTTTTGCAAAAACAGGCTATAGTTGCCTACGTAAACATAACCCTTGCCGCCGTCTATCTCCAAGGTGCGGTTAACAACACGGTCAAAGAAATAACGGTCATGGGTTACCATCAGCAAAGCGCCCTTGCGCGCCAACAGCTTTTGCTCCAGCCAGGCAACAGTGGCGTTATCCATATGGTTGGTAGGCTCGTCCAAAATCAGCAGGTCCGACGGACGCACCAACACGCCTGCCAAGGCCACACGCTTGCGCTGGCCGCCGCTCAGCTCGCCCATCTGCTGCTGCAGGTCGGTAATGCCCAGCTGCGTAAGCACAGCCTTCGCTTCACTTTCCAGCTGCCAGGCATATTTATCATCCATCTGCTGCTGCAAATCAAGCAAATGCTTTTGCAGCTTTTTGTTATCAGGCTCCGCTGCAGACTGCTCCACCGCAGTTTCGTAATCGCGCAACAGCACCATCAGCGGCGAATCGCCTTTAAAAACCTGCTCCAGAACAGTTGCGTCTGCCTCAAACGGCGGGTCCTGCGGCAGATATTCCATAACTACGCCGCCGGGAATCGTCAGCTTGCCGTCACCGGCCTCGTGATTGGCAATCATGCGCAGCAAGGTACTTTTACCGGTGCCGTTGACACCGATAATACCGTACTTGTCGCCTTCCTCTACGTTAAATGTAATATTTTCAAACAACAATCTGTCGCCATAGCTGTACGACAAATTCTCTGCACTTAAAATCATTTTACTTATCTCCCTGTGAAAAATTTACACTCTAAAATTATATCACGCCTGCTGATAAAAGTAAAAAGGACGAACCGCCAAGGCTCGCCCTTCGTATTGCTATTTCACTGTTACCTGTAAAATTTCGTTTTCTTCCGCTGCGTCCTGCAAAACCTCCAGCAGCTGCTCGCCATACCAGCCCAGCTTTTCATTGTCGGTAACGTTGGCAGGCACAACGATCTGCGTCGGCTCGGCAATTTCTGTCAGGCAATCATACAACGCGTCTAAATTGGCACCGTAATGCGCAGGCAATGCCAACGCGCTGCGCAGATATTTATGCAGCGCAGGCACGGAGGTCATGCGCTCAAGATCTAATGTGATTGTTCTCATGATAATCTCCTTATTTTCCGTAAAGCTTGCTGAAGGACTTGTAGTGATCGCAGGTGTAGTAAATCAGACCATCGTTGGAAAAGACAATGCGCTTCGCGTTACGATTGCCCTTCACATAATCAATGTCGCATTCCTTCCAGTTGCGGCCGTTTTTCTTCGGCAGCTTGCCTTCGTAATTGCCGTAGCGGTCGCCGCCGATGGATTTACCAGGCGCAACCTTGTCGAGTGTGCCTTTTGTCTGCCAGCCTAACTTTTTAGCCTCGTTTTTCGTAATATAATTGTGCGGCAGACGCTTATATTCGTTGATGTAGGCGGCAACGTGCTCCTTGTCGGTGTAGGCAGCACTTTCGCTGATTTTGATTTTGCCGCTGTTGGCCTTGACGTTGGCCGCAGTGTTTTGGCCGTTGTTGCTCTTGGTTGTATTAACAGTTGTTGTCTGGGTTGTCTGCTTATCGTTAGTCTTGGGACAGTTACTACCGCAGCCGACAATTATGCTGACGCTGAGCAGCATCGCCAGGAAGAACGCTAAAAGTTTTTGCATAAGGATGCTCCTTTCGTTTTCTTCCCATTATATCACATAGCCAAAACTGGCGCACCATTACCAATGCGCCGCCCCCAAAAGTTCACAAGTAATTCCTTGAAAAAAACTATGCTTTATGTTATATTATAGATAAAGAAGACAACCGCCCACAAGGTGGGTTGCCGCTTAAATTTGGTTTGAAAAACCGCCTTGTAGCTGCAAATTACAGAGGCGGTTTTTCTATGTCTAGACTATCTGCTGTACTGAAAGATAAAAGTCAGCAATGCCAGAATGAACATGCCAAAAGCCATCAGGTCTTTGAAATCATAGTTCCTCATAGACATCACCTCGATTCTCTTAGAGAATTTCGGCAACGCCACCCCGTAAACGGTTGTCTTAAAACATATTTTAGCATATAAAATAAAAACATACAACGAACAAGCTGTGAAGTTTGCCGTTGTATGTTTTTTATTTATATCTTATTTTTACCTTACATCTCTGCCATGAGTATAAACCGGCAGCAGCTTCGGCGACAGCTCGCCCTGCACGCCGGCAGCCTTTTCTTCCTCAGCGTAGCGACGTACATGCTCCAGGCTCAGCTTGCCCAGCTTGACGCTCTTCGCTGCTTCGGCAGCCTTAGTACCGGCAATACGGCCAAAGACGATAATATCCAGCAGGCTGTTGCCCATCAGACGATTGGTACCGTGAATACCGCCAACAGCTTCACCGGCAACAAACAATCCCGGCAGCTTGGTTTCCGCATCCTTGTCGATAAGAATACCGCCATTTTGGTAATGCAGCGTCGGATAGATCAAAATCGGTTCCTTGCGCAGGTCAATGCCGAACTTAGCATACATACGCAGCATACCCGGAATGCGTTTGGCAATCGTTCCCTCGCCATGCAGCATTTCAATCAGCGGCGTATCGAGCCACAGCGCCACGCCATCGAGCGCCTTCACGCCCTTGCCGCGGGCAGTACACTCGCGGATGATAGACGCAGCCGCCACATCACGAGTTTCCAGCGGATGCATAAAGATTTCGCCCTCGCTGTTTACCAGCTGCGCACCAATAGAGCGCACCTTTTCGGTAACCAGCGCGCCATAAATCTGCGCCGGATAAGCAACACCGGTCGGATGATATTGAATTGCGTCAGCATAAATCAACGGCGCACCGGCACGGTAAGCCATAACAAGGCCGTCGGCAGTAGCACCATAATGGTTAGAGGTTGGGAAGCCCTGATAATGCAAACGTCCTGCACCGCCGGTTGCCATGATTACGCATTTTGCGCGTACAACCTTGTACTCCTGTGCATCAAAATCCCACAGCACCGCACCGGCAGTTTTGCCCTCTTCGTCCAGCAGCAGCTCGACTGCGGGTGAAAACTCCAGCACCGGAATACCGCGGTTCTGCACCTCGTCACGCAGCACGCGCATGATTTCAGCACCAGTGTAGTCGGCGCAGGCATGCATACGCTTACGGCTCGTGCCGCCACCATGCGTCGTTACCATAGTGCCGTCCTGCTCCTTGTCGAACATTACGCCCAGCTTGCTCAGCCAGTCAATCGCCAGCGGTCCGTTGGTTACCAGTTCCTCCAACAGCTCGGGAATATTTTTGTAGTGACCGCCGCCAAAGGCATCCAGATAATGCTGCGCCGGTGAATCGTTGCCCTTATCCGCAGCCTGAATACCACCCTCAGCCATCATGGTGTTGGCATCACCCATACGCAGCTTCGTTACTACGAGGACGTTTGCACCGCCGTTATGTGCTTCCAGCGCTGCGGAAGCACCGGCGCCGCCGCCACCGATAACCAGCACATCAACGTCATAGTCCACTTTTTCCAGATCAAGCTCTACATCCTGCAGGCGGCTTTTGCCCTCCAGCAGCTGTGCCAATTCTACCGGCACCTTCTGGCCCTTGTTGGGCCCAACCTCCAGTACCTTGAAGCCCTTAGAGCTGTAGTCAGGATGGAACTCCTTCAGCAGCTCGTCCTTTTCCTCTGCCGTAAAGCGTTCGATAGAAGCGTGCAGACGTTGGGCACGGGTAGCTTCAACCTTAGCCATAGATTTTAACATATCTTCAGTAAATGCACTCACCTTGCCGCACCTCCTTATTTTTCAATCTCGCACTTGTTATACAGGTCTTTGATTTCGTCCAAAGGCATATTTTTGAGCTTTTCCAACAGCGTTACATAATCGCCGTTTTCAATTTCGGCAACACGTTTAGCCAGATGCTCGCACTTCGGCGCAATATATTTGCCGGTCAGGCGACGGCACAGCAGGCCGACAGCGCTGTGGCTGATTTGCGCCGGGCAGCGGGATGCGCAGATATTGCAGCCAACGCAGTCAAAGGAAGCATGTGCTGCCTTCTCATATTCGCCGCGCTGAGCGTAAGCAATATACTGCATAACATTCAGGCCCTGCGGACAGCCCTTCGTGCAGGCATTGCAGCCAATGCAGCTGAAGATTTCCGGATACAGCTGACCGACAATATTATCGCTTGCCTTAATCTCTTCAATATTAAAGGTGCGCTTGTTAATCGGGAAGGAATCAATCTTGCCAACGCACATGCCTTCCTCAACCTTCGTCTGGCAGGAAAGCACAACCTTCAGCTCCGTGCTGCCCTTCAAACGATAAATTACTGCACAGGCTCCGCAAAAGCCGCTGCGACAGCCACAACCGCGCACCAGCTTAAAGCCTGCATATTCCATGGCATCCATAATGGTCAGGGTTGCCGGGACACTGTACTTTTTGCCCAGCAGGTAAACAGTTACCATTTCTTCCATATTTTTGCTCCTTATATTTTCTTCTCCAAAAAATGTATTTCAGAATTACAACGCTAAAATCCGCTATAAACGAAATAGTTTCATTACGAGCCATTAATATATCGTGGATTGCTTCTGATAGAAACGATATATTTATGGTGACGCCCCCTTCCGCCTCGCTACGCTCGGCACCTTCCCCAAGGGGCAGGCAAGACTAATAGCTTTTTCGTTAAACTTCATTAGCACATTCTTGGTTCCCCCTCGGGGGAACTGTCGCGCTAGCGACTAAAGGGGGCATGCATAGCAATTTTAGTAAATAAGTGTCCGGATTCACAGAAGTGTCGCAACTGTTTGAGCGATAAGCAAACTAATATAGAAAAATATGTAAGCATAGCGCGAGTTTTGCGGCACTTCGTCTTGAATCCACACGAAATTTGCGTTAAGAAATTTTTCCTGAGCTAAGCGATATTTAATTGCGAAGAATCAATACTCGTCCGGCATCTCGTCCAGCTCATCGCAAGTAAACACCGGCCCATCCTTGCACACATACTTCTTGCCGATATTGCAGCGACCGCACTTGCCCACGCCGCACTTCATGCGCAGCTCCAGCGTCGTATAAACCTGCTTCTTCTCAAAGCCCATCTCAATCAACGCCGCCAGGCACAGCTTAATCATAATCGGCGGACCGCACAGCAGCACCGTCTTATCCGGCGTAAACTTCAGGTCCTTCAGGAAGTTAGGCACAAAGCCTACATTGCCCGTCCAGCCCTCCTGCGCACGGTCAATCGTCAGATGCACACGCGTATCCTTTTGCGACGGCCACACATTCGTCAGCTCGTCGTAACGCACAAAATCTTCCTTGCTGCGTGCGCCGTAAACAACATCAATGCTGCCGTAATCCTCACGCTTATCCAGCATATAATTGATGACACTGCGCAGCGGCGCCAAACCGATGCCACCGGCGATAAAGAGCAGATCCTTGCCTTTCAATTTATCCTCAACAGGGAAATGATTGCCGTAAGGTCCGCGCACCGCAATCTGCTGACCGGGTTCAATATCAAAATGCAAAAAGTTCGTAATCGAACCGCAGCGTTTAATACTGAACTCCATATATTTTTCGTTCGTCGGAGAGGAGGTAATGGAAAAAATCGCCTCACCCTTACCGGGAACAGAAAGAATAGCGCATTGTCCCGGCAGATGCTCAAACAGCTTACCGCCGCCGATTTTCTCCACGCGGAAGGTTTTTACATCAGCCGTTTCCGTGCAGATGTCCGTCACCACGCCAATCTGCGGAATCAAGGTATCCTGACAATTACACATCATGCTTCACCTCCGCTTTTTCCAAGGCCTTGGCAACCTTGACAATATTCAGCTGCACCGGACACTTTTGCAGGCAGCGTCCGCAACCGACGCAAGCATATTCGCCTTCATTATTTTCAGGGAAATATACCAGCTTATGCATATAACGCTGGCGGAAGCGCTCCACCTTCGTCTTACGCGGGCTGCCATGCGCCATCAGCGTAAAATCCTTCGCCATGCAGCTGTCCCAGCAGCGATAGCGTTGCGTGCGCTCTTCCGTCTCCTGATAATCGCGGATATCATAGCAATGACATGTCGGGCACACATAGGTACAGGTGCAGCAGGACAGGCAGCCTGCTGCCATCTGTTCCCAAATTTTACTGTGGAAGACCTTCAACTCATTCTTCGTCAGCTCGTCATTTACCTTGAAATCATGCAATGGCAGTACACTCAAAATTTTCTGCGTCTGCTCCTTTTGTTCGCTGACTGCTTTTGCAGAAGCAGCTTCCGCCTCAGCCAGCACACCGCCCTCGACGAGCTTCGCTGTCAGCTCCTCGCCCTTGGCAGTCACAGCCTGCCAGCAAAGCTCCTCGCCTGCCAGCCAGGTCTGCACATCCGTCTCCGGAGCGCCTGCGTCAATGCCAAAGGCGTGGCAGAAGCAGGTTTCTTCGGGAGCACTGCAGCCTAAACCGATAAGCACGCATTGCTCGCGTCTTGTTTTGTAATATGTATCAACAGGCACTTTCAAAAACACCTTATCCAAAATCTTAAAGCTGCGCGCATCGCAGGCCCGCACGCCCATGACGATCGTCACGCCGGCAGGCGGAATATTTTGCTCTAGCGCCAACTCCTTGCCGCTCGTCTTAAAGGTCAGCAGATTTTCTACCTGCGGGAAGAAAACATCCTTCACGCTGCGGTTCGTCAGCGGCGCATCCAATACAACCTCCGCATCCTCGCGATACGGTGCAAAGTCCGCATGACCGCTCTTGTTCTTGCAGGGCAGCAGCAGCGTACCGATATTTTGCAGGGCTGCATATAACTTTGGCAACTTATCCTTTGCTATCTTATACATGCTGCTCCCTCCCTTCTACCGCACTGTTGGCCTCCGGATCATTCTGCTTAAAGCTTACCTGCGGTGCAGGCGTTTCACTGTCCGCACCGGCTTGGTATTGGCCGAAGAAGCTGTTGATATCCTTCATAAACTTCATATTCAGCAACTCCAGATGAATTCCCTGCGGACAAACGCGTGCACATTCGCCGCAGCCGGTGCAGCGACCTGCAACGTGGAAAGCACGGATGATATGATACATCTGCTCTTCTACTTCGTCAGCATACGCCTTGCCTGCTACCGGAGTATCGGGCTTATCAAAAATGCATTGCTCACAGCTGCACGCCGGACAGATATCACGGCAGGCATTGCAGCGGATGCACTTGGACAGCTCGCTTTGCCAGAAGGAGAAGCGCTCCTCAGGGCTCATCGCTTCAATCTCCTTGACCTTGGCGAATTTATCACCGGTAAACTGCGGTACAGGCAACGGCTCAGCAAGCTCCTCGTCCGCAATTTTATAAGCAGCGCCCTTGCACATCAGGCACTTGTTCAGCAGCACGTCATCCTTTGCCAGACGCTTTTCTCCATAAGCAGTGTTGACAACAACCTCCTCACCGTCCACGCTCACGCTGATGATGCCCTTAGCGCCGGCAGCCTTAATCTTATTGATATCCAGCATACCGCTGCATGGAGTGCCGATGGCGTAAACAAGCTCACGCTTAATGCGGTTGTCCTTCAGCAGCTGGTTCACTCCGTATGTATCACAGGGCTTTAAGAAAACTGCTGTCTTCTTGCCTGCATGGCTTGTTTCGATTAAATATTTGCAGAGATTGGCAGGGCAGAACTCGTTATAGACAAGCTTGTCGCATTCGTCCGCACTGCTTACGGCTGCAGGTGTGTTATCGTAAAAGAATTCGCCTGCCTGCCATGCCAGCACACGCTCTACTGTGCCCTCTGCCAACAGCTCAGCTGCACGCTTCTGCAGCAGCTTTTCTATTTTTTGCATCGCAAATCCCTCAACTTTACATTCTCACCCAATGCCGCAATATGCTCGGCAAAATCGTTCATCACCTGTGCAAAACGTGCTCCCTCGGCCGCACTAACCCATTCCACACGGAAGCGTTCACCGGCCACTCCCAGATAATCAAGCATACTGAGCAGCAGCGTCATACGACGACGTGCATAATAGTTGCCGGTAGAATAATGGCAGTCACCGGGGTGACAGCCGCACATGATTACACCGTCCGCGCCACGCTGAAAAGCGCGCAGGATAAAGAGCGGATTCACTCTGCAGGAGCAGGGAACCTTGATGATTTTGATATTAGCAGGATAATGCTTGCGGGCCGTTCCGGCGCCGTCAGCACCGGCATAGCTGCACCAGTTGCAGCAGAAGGCCACGATTTTCGGTTCAAAATTTTTCTTCTCTAGCATAATGCATCCACCTCTGCCAGAATTTGTTGATTAGTAAAGCCCTGCAAATCCATAGCACCGCAGGGGCAGGCTACCGTGCAGGCACCGCAGCCCTGGCACAGAGCATTGTTCACCACCGCAACGGTGCGTGTTTCGCGCACGCCCAGCTTCGTGATAACCTGCTTGCTCTCGCCGGTAATCGCACCATAGGGGCAGACATGCGTGCAAACCAGGCAACCGCTGCAAATGCTTGTATCGCACTGTGCAGTGCAGGGGTTCGTCAGCAGCTTATCCTTCGCCAACAGGCCTACGACCTTAACAGCCGCTGCACCGGCCTGTGAAACAGTTTCCGGAATATCCTTCGGTCCCTGGCACATACCGCTGAGGAAAATGCCTGCCGTTGGACTTTCAACCGGACGCAGCTTCGGATGCGCCTCTACGTAAAAGTCATCGTTATCAATGCTGGCAGTCAGCATCGTCGCCAGCTTGCGCGCATCGGGAGAAGGCTGTACAGCCGTTGCCAGCACTACTAAATCAGGATTCAGCATTAGTTTGCGGCCGCTGTTCAAATCGCTGGCAAAAACAGTCAGCTTGCCATCGCCGTCAACAACAACCTTGCCTACCTGACCGCGTACATAATGCACGCCGTACTCCTCCACTGCACGGCGTTGGAACTCGTCAAAGCCCTTGCCCGGAGTACGTACATCTATATAAAATACAGTTACATCCACATCAGGGTATTTTTCGCGGATATACATCGCATGCTTGGCATTATACATGCAGCAGATTTTACTGCAGTAGCTCTTGCCGCGACCGCTCACATCACGCGAGCCTACGCAGGAAACGATAATAACCTTCTTCGGCTCCTTACCGGTAGAAGGACAAACGAGATGTCCTTCGGTAGGACCTGCCGCATTCGTCAGACGCTCCAGCTCCAGTGAGGTGATAACATCCTTGCTGGCCCCGTAGCCGTATTCGCCGAACTTGTCGAGAGGCATCGTTTTAAAGCCGGTTGCCAATACAATTGCACCGTATTTTTCCGTGATCAGCTCATCGGTCTGCGTATAATCAATTGCTCCTGCCGGACAAACCTTGGAGCAGATACCGCATTTACCTGTCTTAAACTTGATGCAGGCCTCACGGTCGATAACAGGCACCTTAGGAATGGCCTGCGCAAAGGGAATATAGATTGCGCCGCGATTCTTCAGTCCCATATCGAATTCACTCGGAGTTTTGCGGGACGGACATTTTTCGGTACAGATGCCGCAGCCGCTGCACATATCAGCCTTCACGCTGCGTGCTTTTTTGCGGATTGTCACATCGAAATTACCCACGAAACCGCTTACGCTTTCTACCTCGCTATAGGTATAGAGCGTAATATTTTCATGGTTTGCTGCATCCACCATCTTCGGTGTCAGGATGCAGGCAGAACAGTCGAGTGTCGGAAAGGTTTTGTCGAGCTGCGCCATACGGCCGCCGATTGTCGGCTCCTTCTCCACAATGTCTACCTTGTAGCCTGCCTCGGCAATATCCAGCGCCGTCTGAATACCGGCAATACCGCCGCCGATAACCAGTGCGCGCTTCACTACCTGGCTTTCGCCGGGCTTCAGCGCTCCGTTAAAGCGCACCTTGGCAATTGCCGCCTTGGCTAATTTAATCGCCTTCGCTGTCGCTTCGGCCTTATCCTTCAGCACCCAGGAGCATTGCTCGCGGATATTTGCAATCTCTACCATGTAGGGATTGATGCCAACGCCCTCCGCACATTTGCGGAAGGTTGCCTCGTGCATACGCGGCGAGCAGCTGCACACAACAAGTCTGTCCAGCTTATAATCTGCCACAGCCTTGCGAATCAGCTCCTGGCCCTGCTCGGAGCACATATATTTATAATCGATGGCATAGACAACGTCCGGAATTTGGCGCACTGCCTCTACCACCTGGGCAACATCTACCGTGCCGGCGATGTTGCTGCCACACCAACAAACAAAAACACCAATCTTTTGCACGTAGCTTCCCCCTATTTATTGTATTTTCTAAAGGCTGCAACCAAAAGCTGCTGCGGCATATCGCTAGGATAATGCTCCACGCTTTCGGCAGGCAGCTTATTTTTGCCCTGCTGACGAATCTGCAGCAGGCGCAACGCCTCCATAACGCGCGCCGGACTCACACCGCGTGGGCAGCGCTCCTCGCACGCCATGCAGGACAGACATTGCCACGGTGCATCTGCCTCCAGCAGCTCGGACGCATAACCGCTGTTTAAGTCCCAAACTACGCGGTGGGGCAGCAAATCCATTTTAGACGCAGCTTCACAGTTCGCACTGCAGCGGCCGCATTGCATGCAGCGACGCACGTCGGTAGCAGCAAGGCGCAAAATATCTTCTGTCAATTGCTTTTCATCAACAGCCATTATTCCGCACCTCCTTCGCTCTCCGCAACACCAAGCGCTTCAGCAAGAAGCTCCGTAAAGTAACGTGTCGGCAGGCTGCCTGCGCCACCATTGGCCGTCAGGTTATACGCACACAGCGGGCAGGCCGTAACCAGCTCTTGCGCGCCACAGCTGGCAGCATTATTTTTAATTTCGCTGACAAGCTGCTCACACTGCGTCTTATCCTTCAGCGCCAGATAACCGCCGCAGCATTCATTGCGCATGCTGTAGATAACAGGCTCTGCACCAAGCGCTTTAATAAAGGCTTCCATAACAGTTGGACTCTCTACGTCATCGAGGGCTAAAACTGCTCCCGGTCTGAGCAGCAAACAGCCATAATAAGCGCCAACCCTACGTTCCTTCAAAGGATGACTCACCAGTTGCACCAGCTTTTCCCAACCGATTTCATCACGCAAAACCTCCAAGTAATGCAAAACTCGTGTTTCACCGGCATAAGGCTCTTCAAGTTGCAGATAATCATTCACCTTTTGGCAAATCTCCACATTCGTCGCCATATCGTGGTTCACACGTTTGATGACATGGTAGCACGCACTGCACAGCGTCACCAGAACGCCGCCGTTTTCACGCGCCGCCACAAGCGCACGCACCGCACTCAGACGCTCGGCAATAGCATCAGGCGCCATCGGGTAAACCGCACCGCAGCACTGCCATTCCGGCAGCTCCACCAGCGGAAAGCCCAGCACCTCAGCACAGCGTCGTGCTGCCATATCCAGCTGCTTCGCCTTCGTTGACAGCGTGCAGCCAGGATAATAATTATAAATCATCGTCTTTCCCTCCTTCGCAAAGGACATAAAACAACCTTGACCAAAAAATTGCTTTATTACGTATCTATTCTACATTAATTCTGAAAATACTGCTAGTAGCAAAGAAAAATTTTCTTGCCTCATTGTATAATGAAATTGCACACCTGAAAAATTGAATAAAAATAGTCCATTGTGATACCTTTGTGTTAAGATTAAGTTGCTACACAAAAACTAACTAAGGAGTAATCACAATGGACTACATCAAAGATATCACAAATCATCAAAAAGGTAAACACTTTTCTTTAGGAGACCGCAGGGAATTACAAGGAATTCTGTCTGACAGCTCTAAACAGTATTCTCTTCGTCAGCTGGCAAAGTACTTTAACTGTGCTCCAAATACTATCAGGAAAGAACTCAAGCGTGGTGCTCATCTTCATACCGGCAGATATGGAACTGCTCGTGCTCAACGTGCCTATATTGCTAGCCATAGCAACAGTATTTGCAAGTCTAAAAGATTTCTTACAAGTAATTTTGTTACTTGGACTGTTCGAAAAGTATTGCAAGAACACTGGTCTCTGGATGCCTGCCATGGCTATGCCCTGGACAATCATCTATTTCCTCTCAAAGAAATTGTGTGCGTAAAGACTCTCTATAACTATGTGGATTCCATGCTACTTAGATTGCGCAACATTGACCTTCCATTAAAGGTAAGAAGACGTAGAACAGCCCGCAGCATAAAGAAAAATCTGAAGCATCTGGGGCGCAGCATAAACGAGAGGGATTCTAATGTTGATGAACGCAATGAATTCGGTAACTAGGAGATAGATACTGTTATAGGAAGTAAAAGTAAAAGTAAGAGTGACAACGTGGTGTTGACTCTTGTGAAACGTATAACACGCAAGTATATCGCACTGAAGCTAACCAGTACAACGTCCTTTGCTGTTAACGAAGGCATTGCTTACCTAAAGGAATACTATGGTACTAAATTCAGTCAGGTGTTTAAGACAATTACTAGCGATAATGGAAGTGAGTTCGCAGAACTCTCGCAAATAGAGAATGACACTTCTACAAAGATATACTTCGCACATCCTTACAGTTCTTGGGAAAGAGGCAGTAATGAGCGTCATAATGGTTTGCTCAGAAGATTCATCCGTAAAGGAAAGAGGATGGACAATTATAGCTGCGAAGATATTATGTTTATCGCTGATTGGTGTAATTCACTTCCGAGGAAGATTCTAGTATATAAAACTCCAGATGAACTGTTTGACCTTGAGTTGGATAAAATCTATGCATCCTAATTTTCAAAAAGTGTGCAACTTCTTATTGCAATTTAGACGTTATTTAGTTTTCAAGGAACTTTATGAGCATAGTATACGATAATAGGTAGGGCAAGAATGCCACAGCAGGCAATTGACAGTAACAAAACTTCGGTGAAAATAGTATCGCAATGTTGTTTTCACCGAAGTTTTGTTATATAATGAGCTTACACATTGCTAAACCACTCAATTTTTCTATAAATTTTCCAAGGAGGTTCTGTCATGTATATCAAACGCTATGTTGAGCAAACCATCCTCGATGCTGCAGCATCTTTCCCCTGCATAGTAATCTATGGCCCACGACAGGTCGGCAAATCAACAACGATTAATATGCTATTCGGTGATAAAATTCCTATGGTCACTCTTGATGACGCAGAAGATCGCGCCCTAGCTATTAATAATCCACGCTTGTTTCTTGAACAATATGGCTGGCCCGTAATTATTGATGAAATTCAAAAAGCACCTAACCTGCTTGATGAAATAAAAATAAAAATAGATGAACAGCGTTTGATCTGGCTGCGTAACAACGAAAAAAGACAAATTATGTATATTTTGACCGGCTCTAACCGTTTTGAGCTACAAGAAGGCATCAGCGATTCCCTTGCAGGCAGATGTGGAGTAATCGAAATGCTTTCTCTTTCCCAAGCAGAAAAATATGCTTATCCTAATAACTTGTTTTCTGCTGATATCCAAAAATTAATAGAATTAGAACGCAGCAAAAAAATTTCTTATAGAACCAGGCGAGAAATTTATCAGGATATCTTCAATGGCGGCATGCCTGATATTTTTACCGGCATTTCTAAACGAGACATTTATTTCAAAGCATATGTCGATACATATATTGAAAAAGATGTCCGTAAGCTTATTGCTGCATCCAGTGAAATGCAGTTCAGAAACTTTATTTCTATTGTCGCTTTAAGAACCGCACAAGAGCTGCATTATGACGAAATTGCACGCAATGTCGGTATAGACGTAAGAACATGCAAAAAATGGATTTCCATTTTAGAAACCTCTGGTATTATTTACCTGCTACAACCATATATGGCTAACATTTCTAACCGCATTATTAAAGCACCTAAAATGTATTTTTTGGATACTGGCCTTTGTGCTTATCTCTGCAAATGGCCTGATGCGGAAATGTTGGAGAAATGCGCTATGAGCGGTGCATTTTACGAAACATATATTGTCAGCGAACTCGTAAAAAACTTTTACGCTCATGGTAAAACACCTAAGGATTTCCTGTTCTATTATCGGGATACTGACCAAAAAGAAATTGATTTATTATATGTTGATGGTTCTAATATCTGTCCTATTGAAATAAAGCAGGGCATAGCACCTAAAAAAGCAACAAAAAACTTTAGCGTTCTTGATAAGTATCATCTTAACATTACTACTGGCTTAGTTATTGATTCTTGCGATAAGATAAGACCTATCAATGAGCAAACCTACTATATCCCTGTGTATCTGATTTAAACGCAAAAGCTTCGGTGAAAATAGCATCGTGATGTTGTTTTCACCGAAGTTTTTATATTTATGTCCCACTTCTCTGTCACCGATAAGCCAATTAACTTTACAAGCAAAAAAAGAGCTGCTACGAAATCTCGTAACAGCTCAAACGAACAAATATTAATCCTGCCAGTAGTCCAGCTTTTTAGTCAAACCAATCTTGCTGGCCTTAAACTCAGGATTCTTACCGGCATCGCGCTGCTCGGTGTAATCATCCAGCGCACGCAGAGCAGGACCGCCCAGAATGCAGATAACAGGCAAGTTGATAATTGCCATGAAGCCCATGGTAACATCTGCCAAATCCCACATTGTACCCATACTGGAGCCGGCACCGATGAAAATCAGTACGCAAGCCAGAATGCGGTAGCACAGAGTAAAGGTTTTTCCCGGAACATGCTTCAGAACATAAGCAAAAGCATTATCTACATAATACAGATTGCCCAGCAGAGTAGTGAAGGCAAACAGTACCATAGATACAGTGATAAACAGCTTAGCATAATCGCCCATGCTTGCTGCCAGAGCTGCCTGTACATAAGGCGCACCAGCAAGCTCCTTAGTCGGCTCGATGCCGGAGCTCAGGCACATGAAAGCGGTAGCGGTGCAAATCAGCAGAGTATCAATAAATACGGACAGCATCTGTACAAGACCTTGCTTAACCGGGTGAGAAACGTCAGCTGCAGCAGCAGCGTTCGGAGCAGAACCAACACCTGCTTCGTTGCTGTACAGACCGCGTTTGATACCGAACATCATGCAGCTGCCGGCAAAACCACCGAAAATTGCAGTGAAGTCAAATGCTTCAGCAAAAATTCTGCCTACAACACCGGGAACCAGATTGATATGCATAATAGTAAGGATAAATGCTACAGAAATGTAGATAACGCCCATCAACGGAACCAGAGTAGAGGTTGCTTTGATAACGCGCTTGCCACCGCCCAGCAGGCAATAGCCTACGAGCACTGCTTCTACTGCGCCGATAATCCAGGGAGTTGTATCCGGATTATAGAAGCTCAGAGCAGCAAAGGTGGATTGCAGATTGTAGGAGCACAGCATATTAAAGCCGCAGCCATAGGTTACAATCAAGGCCAAAGCAAAAAGCACTGCCAGACCGCGGCTGCCCAAAGCAGCTTCGATGTAGTATGCAGGGCCGCCGTAGCTGCCGTGCGGACCACGTTTCTTGTAAATCTGTGCCAGGGTGCTTTCAATAAAAGCAGAAGCGCCGCCAACAACAGCAATAACCCACATCCAGAACACAGCACCATAACCGCCGAGGCAGATAGCTGTGGAAATGCCGATAATATTACCGGTACCTACACGGGACGCAGTAGATACCATCAAAGCCTGGAAGGATGATACCGCACCGGATTCGACAGGCTTCTCCAAAATAACACGAATAGTTTCCTTAAACAAACGTACCTGCACCAGACGAGTACGCAAAGTGTAGTACAGGCCTACACCGATGAGCATAATAATCAGCAAATAACTATACATAAAATTGCTGATTGCTCCAATGATTTCTCCGAACATAAATGTTGCTCCCCCTTTTTTAGTTTGTTTGTTAATTATAACATATTTATTGGCTTTTCCAAAATTCAGAAAGGACGACAGCTAACAAAGCTAACACTTTTGCACAATATAATAAATCAATTAGGTGATTTTGATAACCTCGCATTCTGCTGCTCTAGTTTAAGCCTTGCAAGCATTCCTTGAGACTCGCATAGCACGGATGCTCCAAATCAAAGGCTCCTGCCAGAGCCGCCTCGCCCAAGCGCATGCCCACATACCTTTCTGTTCCTGCCAGATATGTGTACAGTAAATGCCTGCTATAATTCACTAATCTGTTTTCTCGCCCACGGCAGCAATTTACTGACTGCAAATACTCCGCACTCATATTATACAGATTATAATAATCACTGCACTCCGAGCTTTCCCTCCGCAGCGACTGCAGCAGCATATCCTCAAGATAACCCTTCTGCCAACGTTTAGTAGCTTTTTTGCCGGGAAAGAAAAAGTGCGTGCAATACTCCACTCCTCTAAAGAAAGTATTGTCACGCACTGCAAAAAATTTCTGCATTCGGCGTTCGCGCTCATCAGCCGCGTCAGCAAAGAATACTGCCTTCTGCACTATTTCTCTGCCTTCCAGCTGTATAAGGCGTTTAGTCAGCAAGTCTAACTTATCGATACTCTGATAATTTACAATCTGCATGTTAGGCAAGCTGATACCCTGCTTAAATAAATGCCGGAGATAAGCGTGCATAAACTGCGCCATCTCCACTCTTTCACACAGCAATAAAACCTCTCCGGTAATAATGCTTTGCTTACTCAAAATTATTTCTCCTTTTGCTGCAGCATCTGTTCAGCAGCCTGTACAACCTGCTCTACCGTCAGACGTGTCATACATTGCATATCATCACACTTATGCTTCATGCCACCTGCACAACCAGGGCAGGGCGGCAACGCTGTCACAATAGTTGCATCCTTGGTATAAGGGCCGTACAGCTTCGGACTGGACGGACCGTACATCGCTACGATAGGCACCTTCTGGCTGATTGCTACGTGCATCGGGCCGCTGTCGTTGGTGATAATCAGGCTGCAGCGACGCATTGCCGCCGCCAGCTCGCCAATACGGAAGCTGCCGGTTGCTACCACAGGTGTCGTCTTCATAAAGCTGACTGCCTCCTGCACCATTTCTTCGTCCATCGTACCGCCGAAGAATACAGGCTTATAGCCTTTTTCCGCAAGAATATCAGCTACCTTCGCAAAGCGCTCCGGCGCCCAGCGCTTGGTAACAACAGCACTGCCGATGTTAAAGCCCACCAGCTTGTCCGAAGCGAACACACCGTGCTCACGCCAGAATTCCTCTGCATGCTGCTGATATTCCTCGCTCGGGAAAATCTCCAGGCCGTTATGCTCCAGCTTCTTGACGCCAAGCTGCGTCAGCACATCAAGATACATATCCGCTGCATGGATTTTGCGGTTGAGCGGTGTAAACACATCCCAAAGCGGTTTGAACAAAGTGTGTGTTGTACCACAACGCAATTTCACTTTGGTAAAAGCATCAATAAAGCTGCAACGCTCATTCGGATGCAGGTTAATCAGCACATCAAAATCCATCTTGCTCAGACGGCGGGCGCAGGCCATCAGCGCCAGCAGGCTGTTGTCCTTGCCCTTCTTGTCAATCGTGATAACCTCATCCAGATACGGATTATTTAGCACTACATCCTTCAGCTTCTCATCCGCCAGAAAGGTAATGTGTGCATCCGGTGCTGCCTTACGCAGTGCATGGATAAAAGGCGTAGTCAGCGTCAGGTCTCCCAGGTGCATCAAAAATGTTACCAATATTTTTTTGCCATTTAATTCTACAGCTTGTGCCATCAGCCCTCTGCCACCTTTTTCTGATAAATTTTATAGACCATATCCGGCGTTATATCATGCATACAATGCCAGTTATCGCACTTTTTCTTCAAGCAGCCTGCACACTTTGCCGGCGAAAGCAATACCGTGGAATTTTTGCTGCCGTATGGTCCGGTGCGGTCAGCCTTCGTCGGTCCGTACATTGCTATAAGCGGTTTTTTCAAAGCCGCCGCAAAATGCAGCGGTCCGGTATCCGCACTGATGTAGAAGCTGCAGCCCTTAATCAGCGCCGCCAGCTCACGCAGGCTTGTCTGTCCCGTCAAGTCGATAACCAGTGAGCTTGCTGTGCCTTCGGCAATCTTCTGCCCCTTGACAGCATCATCAGGTCCGCCTGCCAGTACCACGGCAGTACCGTCAGCCGTCAGCTTTTTCGCCAGCTCGATATAATGCTCTACGGGCCATTCCTTCGTCCACCAGCGTGCACCGGGAACGATAACAACGTAATCGCCGCCCTGCCAGCCGGCCTCCTGCAGTTTATGCTGCACAGAAGCGGTTTCCGTGCTTAAATCCGGCATTGGGAATTCCACATCATCCAACGAATCAACCTTGGCACCAAGATAACGTGCCACGTCAAGATAGCGCTCAATAACATGGTCCTTACTATGACTTCCGCCAATCGCCTTGCTCACAAGGCCGCTGCCCTCGCGCATTTCGCAATAGCCGATGCGGTTATCGCAGCCGCTGATAGCAGCCAACACCGCACTTTTGAAAAGGCCCTGCATATCTATCACCAGGTCAAAATGCTTGCTGTGCAGCAAAGAGCGCATTTCGCAAAAATATTTCAGCTTATCACTGAAGCCCAGCTTATTAAATTTTACCTTATCAAAATAAAGCACCTCATCAATCACCGGAGGATCCGGTACAAAGCCGGCAAACTGCGGATGTACCAGCCAGGTGATTTTCGCCTTGGGATAACGCTTGCGCAGTGCTGCCGCAAAGGGCAAAGTGTGCAGGATATCACCTAAAGAACTCATTTTGATTAGCAGGATATTCCGATACTCCATTATCATCTCTCGCTTACAATATTTTTTACGAAATCCAGCAGATTACCGCCTGTGTAAAGATAGCCTTTGACACCAGCAGCCTCCGCTGCTTCCACATCGCGCTTACTGTCGCCGACCAAGAAGCTCTGCTCCTTGTCGATATCATATTCTGCCAGCGCCTGCAGCAACATTCCCGGTTTGGGTTTGCGACAATCGCACACACCGGTATATTCCGGCACGCGGCCCTCGGGATGATGCGGGCAGTAGTAGATTTTTTCTATTTTGCCGCCTGCCGCAGCAATTTCACGCTGCATATAAGCATGCAGCTCATTCATCTGCTCTACTGTATAATAACCACGCGCAATACCGCTCTGGTTCGTTACAATAAAAATTTTATAGCCAAGCTGCGACAGATACGCCACAGCCTCGCGTGCACCTTCAATCCAGCGCAGGTCCTCAATTTTGTAGAGATAGGCTACATCAACATTGAGCACGCCATCTCTGTCAAAAAATACCGCCTTAGCCTTCATAAACGTAATAACCGCCGGTCTTGTCGAGAAGCTGGCAATATTCCTCAGCAGCTTCTTCAATCGGAGTAAAGCCTCCGTCATAGCCTGCTGCCAAAAGGTTAGTGTCATCTGCTTCGGTAAAGCTCTGGTATTTGCCCTTCAGTACTTCAGGAAACGGTACATATTCCAGCTCGCCGCTGCCAAAGTGGTTCAGCACAGCCTTAGCCAGAGTATTGAACTGATGCGCATGGCCGGTACCGCAGTTGAAAATACCGCTGATTTCCGGATGATCCCAGAAGTAGAAGTTTACCTTAACAACGTCCTTTACATAAACAAAGTCACGGGTATGCTCGCCCGGGCCATAACCGGCGTACTCACCGAACAGGCGAACTTTATGTTCTGCTTTCCATTGGTTATACATTTGATAAATCATAGAAGCCATTTTGCCCTTATGGTTTTCCTGCGGACCATATACGTTGAAATAACGCAGGCCTACTACCTGGCTTTGTGCCTGCGGCAGCAGACGGCGCAGATAGTTGTCAAAGAACAGCTTGGAGAAAGCATAAACGTTCAGCGCTTCCTCGCAGGCAGGCTCTTCACGGAAGCCATGCGCACCGCTGCCATAGGTGGAAGCAGAGGAAGCATACATCATCTGAATCTTTCTGTCGAGGCAGAAATGCAGCACGTTTTTAGTATACTCAAAGTTGTTTTCCATCATGTATTTGCCGTTATATTCCATAGTATCGGAGCAAGCGCCCTCATGGAAAATAACGTCAATTTTCTCATGGTTGAATTTGCCTGCCTTCAGTGCATCCATGAAAGCATACTTATCCATATAATCCTTAACCTTCAGGCCTTGGATATTTTTGAATTTAACCATGTTGGTCAGGTTATCAACAACAAGAATGTCATCAATACCACGGTCATTTAAGCCTTTAACAATATTACTGCCGATAAAGCCGGCACCACCAGTTACGATAATCATAATTTGCCCTCCTTAACCATTTTGGCAATTTTTTCCACCACACCGGTTGTGGAATAACCATCTTCAAATTCTATAATGCGCACTTCACCGGCATATTCACGTCCTGCTACTTCCTCAGGCTTGTAATCACCGCCCTTAACGAGAATGTCGGGACGAATTTTTTCAATCAGCTCAGTCGGAGTATCCTGATCAAACAGCACTACCGCATCTACGCAGGCCAGCGCTGCAAGTACACGCGCACGATCCAGCTCATGCACCAAAGGTCTTGTTTCACCCTTCAGACGGCGTACGGAAGCATCCGTATTCAGGCCGACAATCAGGTGCTTGCCAAGGTTGCGCGCCTTCTCCAGATATGTTACATGGCCTACATGCAGAATATCGAAACAGCCGTTGGTGAACACAATCTTTTCGCCGCATGCTCTCCAGGTTGCTGCCAGAGAAGCAATCTCCTGCCAGCTCAGCGTGCGATAGCCACGGCCCTGCTTGCGTTCCTCCGTCAGCAAATCTTTCAGCAGCTCGTCACGGTGCACCGGATAAGTGCCAACCTTGGCCACAACAATTCCTGCAGCACGGTTCGCCATATAAACAGCATCAGCCAACGCCAGCTTGCCTGCAACACCTGCCAGAAGCGTAGCCGCCACCGTATCACCAGCACCGGAAACATCAAATACCTCAATGGCGGTAGCAGGGCTGTGCAGCACCTGCTCAGCATTAACCAGGCTCATGCCGCGCTCACTGCGGGTAACAACAACATTCTTAATATGAAATTTTTCGCGTGCAGCCTGCGCCATACTGACAACGGCTTCGTCAGAGTTTTCACGCTGACAGCCTGCAGCCTCACACATTTCCTTTAAATTAGGCGTAATAAAATCACAGCCATCATATTTGGACCAGTCTGCTCCCTTAGGATCAATCAACACCGGTATATCATAGGCCTTACCCTGAGCAATCACCCATTGGCAAAAATCATCCGAGCAGACACCCTTGGCATAATCGGAAACAATAATGCCATCCAAGCCTTCATCAAGCAGTCCTGCCAGCCAATGACGCAGCTCAATGATTTCTTCCGGGAATAAATCGCCGGTTTCTTCAAAATCAAGTCGCAGCATCTGCTGATTGCCACCCAAAACACGCAGCTTGGTAATAGTCTTGCGGCGTTTGCTTTTCACCAGTCCCTGATGATTGATGCCTGCATCATCCATCAGCTTTTCCAGCAGCAGACGGTTTTCATCATCACCTGTCACACCGCCCATAAAAACCTGACATTCCAGATGTGCCAGATTGGCAGCAACGTTTGCCGCACCGCCCAACACAGAATTTATCTTTGTAATACGTGTTACCGGTACAGGTGCTTCCGGCGAAATGCGTTTAACCTCACCATGGAAATATCTGTCCAGCATCACATCGCCGATAACAGCAATGCGTACATTTTTAATCTGTTCCGCTAAAAAAGTTGTTACAGCTAAATCAGCCAAATTATTCACCATCCACCAGCTCACATAAAATGTGGCCTATCAAAATATGCATTTCCTGCGCACGGGCAGTAACCTTCGCCGGCACGGCAACGCATTCGTCGCACAGCGTTTTCATTTTGCCGCCGCCCTCAGCCGTCATACCGACGCAGAACACACCCATGCTCTTGGCCAACTCAACAGCTTCCACAACATTAGCGCTGTTGCCGCTTGTGGAAATGCCTACCAGCACATCGCCCGGACGGGCAAGCGCCTGTACCTGACGCACGAAAACCTTATCATAGCCATAATCGTTGCCGACAGCAGTCAGAATAGAGGTATCTACCGTCAGTGCGATAGCAGGCAGACCTGCGCGTTCCTTTTGAAAGCGGCCTACAAACTCGGCAGCCAGATGCTGGCTGTCAGCGGCACTGCCGCCGTTGCCACAGAACAAAACCTTGTTGCCATTGGCCAGCGCCTTTTTTACTTCTACAGCAATACGCTCAATCTGTGCCAGGATATCGCTGTTCATCACAGCATTTGCCACCTGCAGATGGTCCAAAAAGCGTTGTTTAATAATCTCTCTCATATTCTACCTCATTACCAGTTTACAAAATCAAACTTAGCTTCAAATGCACTGTCTTTATCATTTGTATCTCTATGCTTGTAAATCAAGGAAAGCTGCCAGCAACAGAACTTATGCGTCCAGCTGTATCTTGTTTCATAGTTTTCCTTTTGGTCTAAATCATAACGGTTGACAATGGTAAAGCTGTTCTTGTCATCCATAATATACTGCAGACCATTACGCAGCTCTTTGGCCATATCAGGCTGATCGTAGGTGAATACATCTGTCGTAAAATCTTCACGATAATAGCCAACCCAGCTATTCCACTTCGGGCTGATTTTCTGGCCTAAGGTTGCATAATAAACATTAGTAGACTGCAAAGTATCCTCTGCACTCTCACGTGTCCATTTCTTACCGATTGTCAAATCCAAAGAGGTATTTTTGCTGTTGAACAGATAAATGCGGTCATGGTTAAGGAAGGCACCGTATTCTGTATGCCAGCTCTTACGTCCGCTATCATCATTCTTCCACAAACCTCGTTCAAAGTAAGCACTGTATGATAAGGGAAGACCTGGTGCAATATGATGATTATTATAGTCAAAGCGGATATTGTTCTGCTTCTCTACCCATTCATCATCATCCTCATACCAGCCGTTTTCATAGGTAACTTTAAAGTTACGCTCGTTATGCTCCAAGCCGTAAACAGGCTTATAGCCGACCTTGCTGTAATAATTCAAATCGGCATAAATTGTGTCCTTATCTCCTAACGGACGTTCATACGAAAGATTGACATAGGTACCCTTGTCGCTGTCCTTAAAGCCGATATGTGGCAGAATACGTTCCTTGGATTTTTCCGTCAGGCTGTTTTCCCAATAATCACGGGAATAGATATGCTTGCCGCGTACAAAAACCTTTACGTCGCGCGCTACCATTTTATCATGAGGATAAATTTCAAAGGTCTTTGCCTTGATTTCCAGGCACTTGGGATGCTTTACTGCGGGGCAACGGCTCGTAGAACCGCCCTCGTCCAAAATCATCTTATCAGGATAAATTTCGGCATGATGCGCAGCAAAGAAATCTTTGCCGTTCTTACCGGTCAATTTTTTCATTTCACCGGTTTTATTGTTAAAGTTATAATGGCCCCAGGCAGCCTGTGTTTCGCTGGCACCTTCTACCAGCTTACCACCCTCCAGCAGCCAGATATCGCCAGTTTTCATATTACCCTTGACCTGCGTTGTATAAATATCCTGACCGTTTTGCGATACCTTAATATTGCCCTCGGCATGGAAATCACCGCTGACAGTATCATATTCGGCATGTTCACCGGTCAGACGAATCGGCAGCCCCTGCTGCTTTTCTGTATCCAGCTTTTCACGATGCGGTACTGCGGCATTAGGTTCTTCAACTGATATCGGGCTTAACATGCTGTCGCTGTTGCTGTTGCTGAACTGTTCCGCATAAACAGGCAGGCACATTCCAAGTGCCAAAGCTGTGGCTATAAAAGTCTTATGCATATAAAAAACTCCTTTGTCTATATTGATGAAGAAAAAATTTCATAATAATCCACTTAACATTATACCATAAAAAAAGCAAAAGCTCACTCGAAAGAGTGAGCTTTTCACGTATAATTTTCGATTTTATTCCTGATATACAACTCCTTGCAGAGAAGTATCTTCAGCAGTCTGGACAAAGGTTTCGCAACCAACCGGAATGGTTACGCTGTTGCCCTTGACAAAAGCACCGCCAACCAGGCCCACAGGACCAAGAATAATCATACCGCCGATAGCAGCACCGGCTGCACCGGCAATGCTTTCGGCCTTTTGTTTAGCAAGCTCGCCTACAGTAACGGGAATCTTGGTTCCGTCCACACCATAGATGCAGGTAAAGTCAATATCGATGCGGCCATCCTTACCGAATATACCTGGCTGAACAACCTTTTTTACCTCACCAACACCGGTTGCACCCTTCGGCAGCACCAGTACGTCGTTTACATACAGGTTATCCGCTGCCTTAAAATGAACTACATCACCCTTACGGCTCATTTTAGTGCTCAGCTCAGAGGTAAAAGCAATTTTAAAAACAGAATCCTTCGGAAGCACAACCTGCTGTACAGGCACATTGCCATCAGTATAAGAAGCGAGCTTCAGCAGACTTTCCAGACGACCGCTCAAAGAACCTGTCTGGTTCTGACCATAAAGCAGCTTTTCCGTGGCTTCAATACGGTTTTTGGCAGCACCGCCGGACATGCTTTCGTTCATTTTCCATTCTACAACATTCAGCTTAGTAGCAAAGGAAGCTTCACCGTTATCAGGAGTACCCTCAAGATAATCGTACATATTATCAACGCGGTTTATAATAGCATCGCTGGTAATAGTTCCGTAAACATCATCTTCCAGACTATCCATACGTTGCAGCAAGGAACCGCTCTGCTCCGTGCCATAGAGCATTTTTTCCATAGCGCCGATTTTATCTACCATCGGGACAGCAGAATCAGCAGCAAAACCTGGAATTACTGTAGTAAAGCAAAAGATAAAGGTCAACAATAAAGTTGCAAGCTGTTTTTTCAATTTTCTTACCTCCAATCAGAGCTATATATTTTCATTATAGCATGTTTTACCTAAAAAAAACAGAGGTTCTATTCTGAACCTCTGCTTTATCCAATGTAAAATTTGTACAGTTTGTTACTATAATTAATATTGCAGACAGCTTTTGTGCCTATATTACAAACCAAACAAGTACTATTTTATTTTTTATAGCTGTCAACAGCAGCCTTAACAGCAGCCTTCATTTCATCCATTTTAGCAAAGCGACGACGGTGCTGTGCTCTTTTGGACGGCTTCAGCTCTTCCATAGATTTGCGGTGTTCCGCAGTCGGCATAATGTAGAAGCGGCGATCTGAGCAGATAACACCCTCGCACTCCTGCCAGAAGGAACCGAAATCAGTCTTTAGCTTACGGTCTACACGTACATGGTTCATAGCGTAATAGCCGTCATTAGTAACAGCGAAAATATTTTCAATGCCGATAGCCTTAGCAAAGCAGCGCAGACCATAAAACATCAGGTTTTTGGTACGATAGCCAAAGAAAGCCTTTGTCATACCCTTAATCAGCTCATTACCGTTCTGCGGTCCCTGTAGGGCACCTATATAAATAACATTCTTGCCGTCTGTTTTATTTTTTGCCAGCCAGAACATGATCTGGTATAAAGGCTCGCCTTCATAGAATAAAGCCAAAGACATACAGCCTTCCTTACGTTGTCCAGCATGAAACCACAGCTGCAGCGTCAGAGGTCTATCATCGTAGGAATCCTCCCACAGCTGTACCATCTCACCATTGCTGTATAATCTATCCATAAGCTCCGGCTTAAACAGCTCTTCCATAATCAGCAGATGATTTTGCACCAGCTCTACACGTTCATCCCAGGTTGAGCCTTTGTAAAAAAATGCTCTGGTGGTCTGTTCCAAAAGCGCAGGTGCTCCCTGCAGCCAAGCTTGACGATTGCTGTTCGCAGCAAAAAACTGCAGCAGTTCGTCAACCTTGCCGCTATGCATAGCACAACGCGCACGGAAAACAACATAGCGCTTCATTTCCTTCAAAATATGTGTCTTATATAAGCTTTTGCCGACATATTCTAAAATATTCTTGTCCATCAGTTACCTCTAGAAATATTATAATTATCTATATTATAGCATAGTTCAGAATGATAAGCATCAAGCATTCTTGCTAAAAATATGTTTATGTGTTAAAATCTTTATGACAACCGTTTTACAGGGTGGATTGCCTTCATTCACTTAAGAATGGAGGTGATGTCTATGGTATATTTTACATTCCAGGATCTTATGATTTTCGGTATGTTTATACTGGCATTGCTGACGTTCATTTTTCAGAACCGAAAGTAAATCGCACATAGAAAAACCGCCTCTGTAATTTACCAGATTCCGAGGCGGCTTTTCAAGTCAATTCAACTGGCAACCCACCTTGTGGGCGGTTGTCATTTTCTATATTTAATATATCACATTCATACTATTTTTTCAAGTAATGGCTTAATGCTTTCTCATATGCTCTTCGAGATACTGACCGACAATTTTAACTGCACAGTAATCACCGCACATGGAGCAAGCTTCGTCATCGGATTTATTCTTGCGGCGACGATATTCCTTAGCCTTCACCGGGTCAATCGCCAAATCAAGCTGAGCCGGCCAATCCAGAACCTTACGTGCTCTTGCCATCTTCAGGTCCCACTCCCATGCCTGCTTGTTGCCGTTAGCCAAATCAGCGGCATGAGCAGCGATACGGGTAGCGATTACACCCTCGCGCACGTCATTTAAGTCAGGCAAGCCCAAATGCTCTGCCGGAGTTACGTAGCAAAGGAAGTTAGCACCGCTTACTGCAGCAAGAGTACCGCCGATAGCGCTGGTAATATGGTCATAGCCTGGAGCAACGTCTGTTACAAGAGGTCCGAGCACATAGAACGGTGCGCCGTGGCACAGACGTTTTTGCAGCTGCATGTTCGCAGCAATCTGGTTGTAGGGCACGTGTCCGGGGCCTTCTACCATAACCTGTACGCCCTTATCCCAAGCGCGCTGTGTCAATTCGCCCAGATTGAGCAGCTCCTGAATCTGCGCTCTGTCGGTAGCATCAGCAATGCAGCCGGGACGCAGGCCATCGCCAAGGCTGATGGTTACATCATATTCAGCACAGATATCAAGAATTTCATCATAGTATTCATACAGTGGGTTTTCAGCGTCATTGTGCAGCATCCAGCCGGTAATAAAGCTGCCGCCGCGGCTTACAACATCCATCTCACGGCCTTCGTCAATGAGTGCTTTCAGCACATTTTTGTTAATGCCGCAATGAATGGTCATGAAGTCGGCGCCATCTGCAGCCTGTTGGCGGATAACATCGAAAATATCTTCCTTAGTCATCTCAACCACTGCGCCACGCTTCTTAATGGTTTCTACAGTTACCTGATACATCGGCACAGTGCCAACCATTACGGTAGATGCAGCAATAATTGCCTGACGGGAAGCACTGATATTGTTGCCGGTAGAAAGGTCCATAACAGAATCTGCACCTGCATCAATTGCAGCCTGCAGCTTTGCCAGCTCCGGTTCCGGATCAGGATAGCTGCTGGAGGTGCCGATGTTAGCGTTAACCTTTACAGTAAGACCGGTGCCTACACCGCGCGGAATAATATTTTTATGATTGATGTTGCAGGGAATGGCGATAGTACCATTTGCTACGCCTTCGCGAATAAATTCTGCAGTTACATGCTCCTGCTCTGCGACGATTTTCATTGCTTCGGTAATCACGCCTTGGCGTGCTAATTGCATTTGTGTTGCCATATTTTTGCCTCCTTATAATTAAAAGACCGCTTTCCTGTCGGAAAGCGGTTTAATTATCTTTTTGCAGAAATCTGCTCGCTTTCCTACGCTGGTTTTAACCAGATTCAGGTTCAAAGGGTCGGACGTCAGTCCTCTCAGCAAATTGCGCCCCTAGCGGTTGCGTTATTTTGTTTACATGCTTACTTTAACATGAACAGCGAAAATACGCAAGTTAAATATGCACAACTTGCAAAAAAACCGGCAGTGTGCTATATTATAGATGAAAAGTGACAACTGCCCACAAGGTGGGTTGCCCGCTAAGAAACAGAAGAGCTGCCCTTACCGGTCAAAGTATTGGGGCAGCTTTTCTATGTGCATTTTACTTACGGTTCTGAAACACGAACGTCAGCAATGCCAGTATAAACATACCGAAAATCATAAAATCCTGGAATGTAAAATATACCATAGACATCACCTCCATTCTTTAAGAATGAAGGCAACACCACCCTGCAACACGGTTGTCAAAATCATTCTATCACATAAACAAATTTTTAGCAACTTTTCTGTAACCTACGTTACAAAACAGCTTAAAAAATTGTATACATAAAAAATCTTTACAAAAACACTTGACTCTAAAAGCAGGCGTGCTATAATCATCTACAAATCACATTACGCAACGCAATGATGGAGAAGCAATGTGCAGGTCTTTTCAGAAAGCTGGCGGTTGATGCAAGGCAGCAGCGAAGCACACTAGTTCCGCTCCGAAGCGGCAAATGACGAATTTGACGGGTGCGCCCGATACAGCGTTCAAAGTTGGCCATAGGCAAATTGGGTGGTACCGCGAGCAGTCCTCGTCCCAAGATAGGGATGAAGGGCTTATTTTTTTAGGTGAAGCAATTATGCAATGGCAATTTGGGTGGTACCGCGAGATAAAGGCAAGCTCGTCCCAAAGGGATGTGCTTGCCTTATTTATTTTCAGGAAGAAGGAAAGAATACATGAAAAGAGCATATAACTTCAACGCCGGTCCTTCCGCTATGCCACTCGAGGTACTGTTGGAAGCGCAGGATGAGTTCTTAAACTACAAAAACACCGGCATGAGCATCATTGAAATGAGCCACCGCAGCAACGAATACGCTGCCATGCATGCAGAAACAAAGCAGCTGCTGCGCGAGCTGATGGAAATCCCCGAGGACTACGAGATTATGTTCATCCAGGGCGGCGGCAGCACCCAATTCTTGATGACAGCTGCCAATTTCCACACTAAAACATACGCCGCTTATGTCAACACCGGCGTCTGGGCCAAGAAGGCCATGGCGGAAGGAAAATTCTACGGCGAGGTTTATGAGGCCGCTAGCAGCGCTGATAAAAACCACAGCTACATTCCGCAGGAATTCACACTCCGCCCCGATACTTCTTATATACACCTCACTGCCAACAACACGATTTACGGCACCGAGTACAAGGATTTCCCCCAGTTCGACGTTCCCGTTATCTGCGATATGTCCAGCGACATCCTTTCGCGCAAGGTGAACGTCAAGGATTTTGACCTTATCTACGCAGGAGCGCAAAAGAATCTTGGTCCTGCCGGCGTAGTCATCGTCATCGCCAAAAAAAGCTTTTTGGCGACAGCACGCGAGGAGCTGCCGACAATGCTGAAATACAGCACCTTTGCTAATAACGATTCTTTGTACAATACACCGCCTGTCTTTGCCATTTATATGGTTAACAAAACTCTGCACTGGATTAAAAAGCAGGGTGGCGTAAACGCTATTGCCAAGAATAATGCAGCAAAGGCTAAGCTCATCTATGACGTTATCGACAACAGCAATGGTTTTTACAAGGGCCACGCCGCTCCCGAAGCTCGCAGTAATATGAACATTACCTTCAATCTGGCTACGCCGGAAATGGAGAAGGATTTCGTCGCTAAGGGCAAGGCTGCAGGCTTTGTCGGCATCGGCGGTCACCGTCTTGTCGGCGGCTGTCGCGCCAGTGCCTATAATGCAGTGCCGCTGGAGGCCTGCAAGGCTTTGGCGGAGTTTATGGAAGAGTATATGAAGGAAAACAAAACTAGTAAATAATTTTCAATTCATAATCTATCAGATATACACAACCCTTCCGTCTGCTCACTTCGTTCGCAGCCACCTTCCCTTTCAGGGAAGATATAAACTTCTTGCCCAATATTGACGTTCACAAGCTCGCCTATCTGTTATATGCTCCCTGAAAGGGAGCTGGCAAAATCACGCAGTGATTTTGACTGAGGGTTGTGCTTGCGACAAACTGGGTCTTAGCTTCAAGGGAGCTGGCATCGCCAAAGGCGATGACTGAGGGTTGTTCAATAACCTACAAATTATACATAAAGGAGATAAATTACTATGAAAATTTTTGTCAGCAACGATATCAGCGAAAAAGGCGTAGCTCTGCTGCGCGAACACTTTGATGTAGATGTAATGCCCAACATGAAGCCGGAGGAGCTTATCAAGGTTATTAACAATTACGACGGTCTGGTAACCCGCAGCATGACCAAGGTAACCAAAGAAGTTATCGAAGCCTCCACCCGTCTGAAGGTTATCGGCCGCGCCGGCGTTGGCGTTGATAACATTGATATCCCCGCCGCTACCGCTAAAGGCATTGTCGTACTCAACACCCCGGAAGGCAACACCATGGCAGCAACCGAGCACACTGTTGCTATGATGATGGCTATGACACGCCACATTCCGCAGGCCCATCAATCCATTCAGGAAGGCAAATGGGACCGCAAATCCTTTGACGGCATTCAGGTACAGGGCAAAACCCTTGGCATCATCGGTGTGGGCCGCATCGGCAGCCGCGTTGCCAAACGTATGCAGGCTATGGAAATGACCACCATTGGTTATGACCCGTATATTACCGAAGAACGTGCGCATCAGGTTGGCGTTGAGCTGGTTGATTTTGACACTCTGCTGGCTAAATCCGATTATATCACCATTCACACTCCGCTCACTAAGGAAACCGAAAAGATGCTGAACGCGGAAGCTATTGCCAAAATGAAGGACGGTGTGCGCATCGTCAACTGCGCCCGCGGTGGCTGCATGGACCCCGAGGCAATTGCTGAAGGCGTTAAATCCGGTAAAATTGCCGGCGCCGCTATCGACGTTTATCCGACGGAACCGCTTACCAAAGAAAATAACCCCTTCCTGGGCCTGTTCAATGTTGTACAAACTCCGCACCTCGGCGCTTCCACCATTGAAGCGCAAATTGGTGTAGCTGTTGACGTTGCTTACGGCGTAATTGATGCTCTCGAAGGCCGTCCGGTTATGACCGCCGTTAATATGGCTCCTATTCCGAAAAGTGTGGCAACAGTTATTCAGCCGTATTTCAAGCTGGCAGAGCGTATGGGTACCGTAGGCATCTATCTGGCAGACGGCCCCATTAAGAGCGTGGAAGTAGAATACACCGGCGCACTTGCCGAAACCGAAACCCAGGCTCTTACCACCGCTTTTCTCAAAGGTCTGCTGAACCCGATTCTGCAAGACAGCGTTAATTTTGTCAATGCACCCGGCATTGCTAAAAAACGTAATTTAGAAGTTAAAGAGGTTAAGGCTAACAAGCCAGGTTACTTCACTACCGCTATCAATGTGAAAATCGCTACTGCCAAGGGCACACATAAAATCGAAGGCACTCTGTTCGACGGCAAGCAGCCTAAGATTGTACAAATCGACCAATATCATGTTGACTTCAATCCGGAAGGCTACCTGCTGCTGGCACCGCACGTCAACAAGCCTAATATGATCGGTCAGATGGCAACTATTTTGGGCAGCGCCGGCATCAACATCAACGGCATGCAGGTTGGCAGCACTCCTAAATCCGACACCAACATTATGGCAATTGCTGTCGGCGACGACATTCCGAACGATATCATGCTGCAGCTGCGCGGTGTGGAAGGCATTATTGACGTTAAGCTCATCAACTGCGAAGGCTAAAGCCAAATAAATTACAGCGAGGAAATTTTATGAGAATAATTTTAGTCCGACACGGTGAAACAACCTGGAATATAGAAGGCAGATACCAAGGGCAGGAGGATACGCCGCTGAGCGAGCGTGGCCTGCGCCAAGGCCACCTGCTGGCCGAGGGCTTGCACCATATCCATATTGATGTGTGCATCTCCAGCCCACTGCAGCGCTCCTACCAGACCTGCAAGTTCTGCGCTGATATGCACAAGCTGCCGGTAGCAACAGATGAGCGTCTGCTGGAAATAAATCACGGCAGCTGGGAAGGCGTGCTGGCACCGGAAATTGCTAAGCAATTTCCGCAGGAGTTTGCCCTGTGGCACACCCAACCGCACCTGCTGCAAATGCCTGACGGTGGCGAAAGACTGGAGGATGTGCGTAAGCGTGCGCGCGCTGCCTTTGACGATTATGCTGCCAAATATGCCGGCAAAACTGTGCTGGTTGCTGCGCATGACGCAGTAAACAAGGCGATTATCTGCGATTTGCTCGGCCTTGATATGTCGCACTTCTGGCAGATTAAGCAAGATAACACCTGCATTAATGTGCTGGAATATAACGAAGGTGTTTGGCGCGTAGTGCTGCTGAACTCCACCAATCATTTAGGCTTCCTGTTCAGCGGTATTGAGCAGGCCGGCCTGTAATTTTACAAAGCAAAACTACCGTCCTGCGCAGCAAAAGCTGCGAGGGCGGTAGTTTTTTGTCTTTCTTACTAAAAATATCCTAGGCACTTTTTCTTGAATCAACACCATTTTTGTAAAGTTCTTCTGGTGCAATATCAATATCGCCATCGTTCCATACAACAATTCCATAATCAATATATACCTGTTTAAAAAGCTCTTCATCAAGCAACGGCTTAAAGGCAGGATAATTGAGCATAGGCTTAAAATCGTAGATTTTAGCTTCACCGGTATTGAATCTTACCCATAATTTCCAATCAGCTAAAGGTCGCACACCACATATCTTTAAAGCAGGGCTTGCATCACCAGCATAAGCGATACCATCTTTAATGAACATATCAATCTCTCCTAACGTAATGAATCAATCTCATTCACAAATATTTGATAAAATTATTACTAAGTCTTTTCTTTCTTGCTAAAAATTTGTTTACATGATACAATAATAAGGACAACCGTGTTGCAGGGTAGCGTTGCCGAAATTCCGTTGGAATGGAGGTGATGCTTATGAAAAATTACGACTTCAAAGATCTTATGGCCTTTGGCGTATTTATTCTGGCGTTACTGACATTTATATTTCAGTTCAGCAAATAACCCAGACATAAGAAAACCACCCCAAAACTTGCCGGTCGCGGGGTGGATTTTCTTTACTCTATGAATCGGCAACCCACCTTGTGGGCGGTTGTCTTTCTATTTTTATTATACCACATTCATATATTTTTGCAAGACAGTAATCTAGGCACATAGAAAAACCGCCTCTGTAATTTGCCGTTCACTGAGGCGGATTTTCTGACACATTGCACCGGCAACCCACCTTGTTGCGGGCGCATCCAAGAAGCAAGTCCGTAGGACGATGCTGATTGGTATATGCGCGCCATGCAATAGTGCCCCAAGAGGCGCAGCCGATTGGATTGGCACGAACTGCTTAGGCGGTTGTCTTTCTATTTTTATTATACCACATTCATATATTTTTGTAAAACAAGGCCCCCTCACCTTTCGGTGAAGGGGCCTTTATACGCGCGTGTATTATTTTGTGTTACTTGCTAATCGTTAAATTAGAAAGTGAAGGTCAGGTCAGCCCAAACGCGTTGGTCATCAACCTTGCTGTTCAGTTTGTTTTCGGTATCGTAGTAAGCTACAGTACCAACGATGTTTTTAGCGAAGGTATAGTTAGCGCCAACGCCATAGCCTTTGAAGCCGTCGCCATCAAAGGTGTTTGCATCAGTGGTGTGTGCAATGTAGGTTTGACCACCGAGATCATAGTAGTTAGCGAACAGGCCCCAAGAACCAACTTCGGTAGCTTCAGCGCCTTTATAAGCAAGACCTACAGTCCAACCATCATCATCAAGAACTTTTTCATCAACATCATTGTAGCTCATGTCGCCTTTCAGGTACATACCGGACAGGTTTACATCGCCCATGGTGTAATCAGCACCAACATACCAGATAGCGTTATCTAAGCCTTTGCCAATGTCATCTTTGTTAAGGTCTTTGTAGTTTACATAACCTGCAGCAAGATTCAGGTCACCGAAAGCGCCTGCCAGTTCGCCACCAGCATAGTTGCCACCGTCAACTTCAGTAGCTTTACCAGCAAAGCCGGTTACTTTAACTTTGTCGCCGTAGGAAACTTCAGCGCCATCAACTTTATCATCATAAATGTTGCCGTTAGCCAGGAATGCATTGTAACGGCCAGCAGTTACATTCAAGCCACCGATTTTACCTTCAACATAAGCACGAGCAAAGGAAGTATCTTCATCGCCTTTGTTAGCGCTTTCGCCATAGAAATCTTGAGTGTTTTCAATCATGCCGGTGTAGGCCCAGTCATCATTGATTTGACCGGTTACCCAAATACGGGAACGCAGATCATTTTCAAAGGTTGCATTTTCGTTTGCATCACCTTTTTTGCTCATGTATTTGTAACGCAGTTCGCCGGTTACTTTTACATTGTCAGCTTTTTTCTCCAGGTTAGCAACGCGAACGCCCAAGGTGTCCAGTTCGTCAGCGAATTCAGCAGCCAGTTTATCAACGCTAGCGCCTTTAGCCATTGCTTTAGCAACGA